>Ga0154352_1231_pt1 | contig 54325 bp, 63 predicted proteins | sample RifGroA2_FD_115880 | JGI IMG/M metagenome (GOLD analysis project Ga0154352, IMG submission 115880) | Deltaproteobacteria bacterium GWA2_57_13
AAACGTCCCTCATCAGAAGGAGGTCGCTATGAGACGAACAGCTCTGATGCTGGCGCTGACCTTGGCACTTGGAATCGCGGTGGAAATCATCGGACAGCAAATCGCGAATGCTCAGCAGCTATCCGACGCGCGGGTCGCGGACCTCATCCGGGCCGGTAGGGTTCGAGTGGGGCTGGGCCTGGTTCCAACATTCGCCGTCAAGGACCCAGCCACTGGTGAGTTACGGGGGGTGGCAATGGACCTCGCTCGCGCACTCGCAGCGCGCCCCGGGGTTGAGCTCCTGCCGGTCGAATATCCGAGCCCTCCGAGCGTCCTCGAAGGCCTGAAGTCCGCCGCGTGGATGTGGGGTTTCTAGGGGTCGACCCAGCTCGGCTGGCTCAGGCAGACTTCTCGCCCCCATATCTGCAAGTGGACTCGACCTATTTGGTGCCCGCTGGCTCCTCAATCCGCAACGTCGCGGACGCGGACAACCCGGGAGTTCACATCGCGGTCACGCGCAATAGCGTCGAGGACTTCGTTTTGACCCGCATGCTAAAGCAAGCTCAATTGGTACGCGTCGAGACCATAAGCACCGGCTTCGACGTATTGCGCGCGGGAAACGCCGAAGTGTTCGCAGTCCCCCGCCCCACCGCGCTCCAGTTTTCGGCCCGGTTGCCCGGCTCTCGCGTGCTGGAGGACCGCTTCCACGCCGTCTTCCATGCCATCGCGGTTCCTAAAGGCCAGGCGGGACGGCTCGCCTACGTCACTGACTTCATCGAAGAGGCCAAGGCCTCGGGGTTGGTGCAGCGGGCAGTCGAGCGCGCTGGCTTGCGCGGGGTTCAGGTAGCACCCGTGGGAAATCCACCTACCAAGTAGCGGGCCGAAGTGGCAAGGTTCAGTCTACGCACGAAGCGCATGGGGGTAGACAACCCAAGGACCTGTTCCTGGCAGGGTGGTTCCAGAAGATTATGAACGCCGCCTGAAGCACCACGTGGTTATCGGTGAAGGTACGCACTACACCATTGCCGCAGCCCGGTCCACCTAACCCGTCGCCAGACTGTGTGAAAACTCCAAATTGTCCAGCCTAGTCTGGAAGTTGTTCCCAAATTGACACAACAGTCCCTTATCGGATAGTCTCCGGCTGAAAGCTATCTGCAGTAAGCGGTCATTTAGCCGTCGACGGCTGAAGGCTACCTCTCGCGAGGCAAAAAAGGAGGGAACCACGCAGATGTTTAGAAGACTTTTCTATCTGATCGCGGCAGTTGGAATTCTTCAGTCCGCTAGCCCTGTCTATGCATCAAGTCACGACTTTTATGCGGGCAAGACAATCCGTTTTATCGTGGCCTTCAGTCCTGGTGGTGCATTCGACGCCTACACTCGGACAATCGCGCGCCACTTCGGTAAGCATGTCCCGGGCAATCCGACGGTCATCGTCGAAAACATGACGGGAGCCGGAGGCTTCATTCATGCTAACTACATGTATCAGAGAGCAAAACTCGATGGCCTCACGATCGGCAACAATATCGGCGGACTGTTCCTACAGCAGATCATGGGCGCCAAAGGGATCGAGTTTGACGGGAGAAAGTTCGGATACCTCGGGGTCCCCCAGGTGCCCCAGTCAGTTTGCGTTTTGAGTAAGGTCAGCGGCATCAATAGCGTGCAGCAATGGTTTGCCGCTAAAGAACCATTGAAACTGGGCGGCGTCGGGCCGGGAGGCAACATGTCTGATATTGCGAGAACCCTCAAGACCGCCCTGGGGCTACCCATCCGAGTGGTCGACGGATATAAGGGGGCCTCAGACGTTCGCCTGGCCGCGGACAGTGGCGAGTTGGGTGGCTTCTGCCTGACCTGGGACGCAACCAAAATCATGTTGCGCCAGCCGCTACAGACAGGCGACTATACGGTCGTGCTTCAGGCGGCGCCAAAAAAACACCCGGATCTTCCCAATGTGCCACTGGCGGTAGAATTTGCCAAGACCGATGAAGCGCGGCAGTTGCTGAAGTATGCTGTTCATGACGTAACGATCATCCAGTACCTCTATTTCTTGCCTCCCGGATCCGCGAAAGAGCGCCTGCAAACCCTGCGCAGGGCTTTCCTGGACACACTGAAGGATCCGGAACTTCTGGCGGATGCTACTAAAGCGAATATGGGCATCAGCCCTGTACCCGGCGAAGAGATAGAGAATATTGTTAATGGCCTGTTCAAAATTGACGCTATGATGATCCCTAAGCTCAAGGGCATGCTCGTTCCGTAGCGGAAAAGGAGTCGACTTCAGGAGCCGTATGCTGAAATCATCAGGCCCGCCAGGTGCAGACCACAGCGGGCCCCAAAACGGAGGGGAAGCACAAAACGGATGAGCTAGGCCTTATCTGTCGCCCCCTTGGCCCTGGCCGCATCCTGCTTGGAAACAGAACGCCTTCTCTTCTTTTTTTCGCCTGCGGATGCTGCGGTCTTCTCCGCGCCATCACCGGACACGAGCTGAATCATGGAGAGCGCTGCATGGTCGCCGCGCCGCCATCCGAGCTTGACGATTCGGGTGTAGCCTCCGTTTCGCGCCTTAAACCGGGGAGCCAGGGTATCAAAAACCTTTCTCACCACCGCTTTGTCGCGGATGAACCCGAGAGCCCGCCGTCGGGCATGAAGGCTACCCTCTTTCCCCAAACCGATCATCCGATCTACCCAGCGCCTCAACTCCTTGGCCTTAGGATCCGTGGTTTTGACCCGCTCATGGCGCAGCAGCAAGGTCACCAGGTTACGCATCAACGCCAAGCGATGACTCGGGCTTCGGTTGAGCTTTCGGCCGGCTTTGAGGTGGCGCATCGCTTATGCCGTCTCCTTCTCTCTGACGAGCCTGCGCCGTTCGATCTCCTCGCGCGGGGGGAAGTGTTCCACCTTCATGCCGAGTTCGAGCGCCATCTCGCGTAGCACCTCTTTGATCTCGTTGAGCGACTTGTGGCCGAAATTTTTCGTCTTCAGCATTTCCTGCTCCGTCTTTTGGACCAGCTCCCCGATATATTTGATATCGGCGTTCTGCAGGCAATTCTGGGAGCGGACGGAAAACTCGAGCTCGTCCACGCTGCGGAAGAGATTGTCGTTCAGCGCCACCGGAGAGCTCTCCTCCTGCGTCTGCGGCTTCGGTTCCTCGGTAAAATTGATAAAGATCTGCACCTGATCTTGGATAATCTTCGCCGCGTAGGCGACGGCGTCAGCGGGCTTCACACCGCCGTCCGTCCAGACTTCAAAGACCAAACGGTCGTAATCGGTCCTCTGAGCCACCCGCGCATTGGTGATCGTGAAGTTCACCTTCCGGACGGGAGAAAAAACGGCGTCCATGAAAATGGTATCCACCGGGACGCCTTCTTCTTTGTTCCTTTCCGCTGGCACATAGCCACGGCCGAGCTTCGCCACCATCTCCATCTCCAGCTTTCCCTCGCGGGCCAGGGTGGCGATGTGCTGCTCCGGATTGAGGATCTCCACGTTGGGACCGGCGCTGATGTCCTTGGCCTGAACCGTCTTCGGCCCTTTGGCCTCGATCCTGAGAGCCTGGACCTCCCCGTCGTGCAGCTTGAGTCGAACTTCCTTCAAATTGAGGATGATGTCAGTGACATCCTCCGTGACTCCCGGAATGGTGGAGAACTCATGGAGCATACCTTTGATCCGGACCGACACGACGGCGGCCCCCATCAGTGACGAAAGCAGGATGCGCCTTAGAGAATTGCCAACCGTTTGACCAAACCCTCTCTCAAAGGGTTCGGCGTAAAACTTGCCGTAGGTCGAGGTGAGAGTTTTTTCGTCCACCTCGAGTTTCTTGGGTTTGATTAGATCGGTCCAATGCCTATGCATAGCCTCTCCCTAACCTTAAGGGTTACTTTGAATACAACTCCACAATGAGCTTCTCGTTGATCGGCGCGGTGATGTCGCTGCGCGCCGGCAGAAGCTTGATCCGCCCGCTGAAACTCTCGCGGTCCACATCGGCCCACTCCGGCACACCCCGTCTCTGGGAACCTTCCAAAGCCGAGAGGATGCGAACGCCCTGACGGCTCCGCTCCTTGATCGAAACCACATCGCCCATGCGGACCAGATACGAAGGAATGGTGACTCGCTTGCCGTTGACCAGAAGATGGCCCTGCCGCACCATCATGCGAGCCTCGCCGCGGGAGCTGGCAAAACCAAGCCGATAGCTAACGTTATCCAGGCGGCGTTCCAACAGGACCAAGAGCGACTCTCCGGTATTCCCTTTGACCCTAGCGGCCATGTCAAAGGTGCGGCGGAATTGATTTTCCATGAGGCCGTACATCCGCTTGACCTTCTGTTTCTCGCGCAACTGAACGCTGTACTCGGAAAACTTCGGCCTCCCCTGGCCGTGCTGCCCGGGCGGATAGCTCCTTCGCTCGATGGCGCACTTGTCGGTGTAACATCGCTCACCCTTGAGGAAAAGCTTCAAGTTTTCTCGCCGGCAGAGCCGGCATACTGAACCCGTATATCTCGCCAATCTGTCCTCCCTGAAAGCAAGCACTAGGCAGTAGGGTATTTACTATTGCCTAATGCCTTTTGCCTGTTCCCTTTCTATTTACACCCTCCGTCTTTTAGGCGGCCGACAGCCGTTATGCGGTATCGGGGTCACGTCCTTGATCAGGCTGATATTGAATCCCGCGGCCTGGAGGGATCTCAACGCCGATTCTCTGCCCGCCCCCGGCCCCCGGACAAATACCTGAACGCTACGCATTCCGTGATCCATGGCTTTTTTGGCGGCACTGTCCGCCGCCTGCTGAGCCGCAAACGGCGTTCCTTTGCGCGACCCTTTGAAGCCCATGGTCCCGGCGCTCGCCCATGAGATCACATTGCCCTGATAGTCGGTGATCGTCACAATCGTGTTGTTAAATGTCGAATGGACATGGGCGATCCCTTCAGAGATATTCTTCCTGCCCCGTTTCTTGCGCGCTCCCTTTTCGGCGGGTTTCTCTTCTTTCTGCGCCTCGGCCTTCTTTTCCTGGACCTTCTCTTCTGCCTTCGCCATCGTTTTTCTCTCCTGCCTATTGGTTATTGCCTACCGCCGGCTTACCCCTTCGACGGTGGCGCTTTCCTTCCCGCCACGGTCTTGCGCGGCCCTTTCCGCGTTCTTGCGTTGGTATGGGTTCTCTGTCCCCGCACCGGCAGCCCCTTGCGGTGCCTGAGCCCGCGATACGACCCCATATCGACGTGTCGGCGGATGTTCAGCGCCGTGTCACGCCTGAGATCTCCCTCCACCTTATAGCCCTGGTCGATGAACTGACGAATCTTGACCACATCGTCGTCGGTCAGCTCATCGCTATTGATGTCCAACGGCACTCCCGCCGCTTGCAAAATCGTTCTGGCGGAGCTTCTCCCGATCCCGTAGATGTACGTTAGGGCAACCTCTATCCTTTTGTTCTTGGGCAAGTCCACCCCGGCTATCCGCGCCATTGGAACCTCCAGTTCAGTAATCAGTAAACAGTCAATAGTGAAGAGTACCAGGCCTCCCCATCGAACTATTCACTATTCGCTATTCACTATCCCTGCCGCTGCTTGTGCCGGACGTTAACGCAAATCACGCGGACCACTCCCTTGCGCCGTATCACCTTGCATTTGCTGCAGATCTTCTTAACCGATGCTCGCACCTTCATGGTAGCCAATCGTGAATAGCCAATAGCAAACAGTCGCGCGGCCCATCCCCTCCATGCGCTATTTGCTATTTGCTATTTGCCCTCCTTATTTCTCCCGGTAGATGATCCGCCCGCGACTCAGATCATAAGGCGAAAGCTCAATCTTCACCTTATCCCCCGGGAGAATCTTGATATAGTGCATCCGCATCTTGCCCGAAATATGCGCCAGCACCTTATGCCCGTTGTCGAGTTTGACTCGGAACATGGCATTCGGGAGCGTCTCCAGTACCGTCCCGGTTACTTCAATGGCATCCCCTTTTGGCATAGGAAAAATTCAAACCCTGCTCAAAATATCCGGGCCATTCTTGGTAATTGCCACTGAGTGCTCAAAATGAGCCGAGAGGCTCCCATCCCTCGTGACTGCTGTCCAGCCGTCCTCCTTAATTGCGACCTCGTAGCCGCCGGCGTTGACCATAGGCTCAATGGCCAATACCATTCCCTCACGGAGCCGAAGGCCCCGGTCGGGCTCCCCGTAGTTCGGAACTGGCGGCTCCTCGTGCAACTTCCTACCAATTCCATGCCCGACAAAGGCTCTGACCACCGAAAAGCCTGCGCCCTCCACTCTGCTTTGGATGGCCCATGCGAGATCGCCGAGCCGCTTCCCTTCGTGAAGCTGCTCGATCCCTTTGCACAGAGCCTCTTCGGTCACCCGCGTCAGGCGCAACGCCTCCTCGCTCACCTTCCCGACCCCGACCGTAACCGCAGAATCCCCGTAGTAACCTTCGTAGATCACGCCGAAGTCAAGCCCCACGATATCGCCCTCGCGCAGCACCCGATCCGAGGGAATTCCGTGCACGATCTCATCATTGATGGAGACGCAGAGGGTGCGCGGATAGACCCTGCCCGCCATGGTATAGCCTTTGAATGCCGGCTGGGCCTTTTTTTTATAGGTCAACTCCTCGGCCAACTCATCCAGTTCCAGCGTGGTTACCCCCGGGGCTACCCTGCTCTTCAGTTCTTGCAGGATCTCGGCCACGATGACGTTCGCACGCCTCAGAATCTCAATTTCCCGCGCCGACTTAAGGGCGATCACGTTCCCACTTCCCCCAACGCTAGGAGCATGCGGCAGCGGATTTCTTCGACGCTCCCAACGCCGTCAATTTCTTTCAGCAGACCCTTCTTGCGATAATAGTCGACCAGCGGCGCGGTTTGGGCCTCGTAGACGCGCAGGCGCGCCCGGATGGTCTCGACCCGATCGTCCTCCCGCTGATAGAGTTCTCCCCCGCAGCGATCACAAACCCCGATTCGCCGGGGCGGTTGAGAAACCAGATGATACAGCGCGCCGCACGTCTTGCAGCTCCGCCTCCCCTCCAGCCGCAGAATGATCACATTGTGGGGGACCCAGATCGAAAAAACACAATCGAGCCCAGAGCCCATCGCTTCAAGAATCGCCTCCAGACCCTCGGCTTGATCCAGAGTACGCGGAAACCCATCTAAGATAAACCCGGCCAGGCAGTCGTCCCCGCGCAGCCGCTCAGCCACAAGATCAATCATCAGCCCGTCGGGAACCAGCTCGCCTTTCGCCATAAGCGCTGCGGCCTTTTCTCCCAGAGGACTCCTCTCCGCCGCCGCGCGGCGCAGGATATCTCCGGTCGAAACCTGGCAGGCTCCGAATTGCTCCTTCAGCAACTTCGCCTGAGTCCCTTTACCCGCCCCCGGCGGACCCAACAAGAGCACGCGCACAGCAGCCTCATCGGTCAAAACTAAGCCCTTCTCCCACGCAGGCGCCCCCGTTTCATAAACCCTTCGTAATTGCGGGTAATCATATGGGTTTCGGCCTGGGCCACTGTGTCCAGAGCGACACCCACCACGATCAGGAGCGCAGTCCCGCCGAAGAAAAAGGGCACGTTAAATTGGCTGATCAAGATAGTCGGTAGAAGGGCAACCGCGGAAAGATAGATGGTCCCACCTAAGGTGATCCTTGAGAGCACGCGGTCGATAAATTCCGCCGTCTTCTGCCCCGGTCTGATCCCCGGGATATAGCCGCCAAATTTCTTCATGTTCTCAGCCACATCCACCGGATTAAAAACCACCGCCGTATAAAAATAACAAAAGAAGACAATAAAGCCGACATACAGGACATCATGCAGCCACCGACCAGGGGCGAGGTAGGCCGCGGCCGCTTGGGCCCAAGGATTTTGGACGAACTGGGCCACCGTAGCCGGGAAGATCAGGATGGAAGAGGCGAAGATGGGCGGGATCACGCCCGAGGTGTTGATCTTAAGCGGCAAGTGCGAACTCTGTCCTCCGTACATCCGGCGGCCAACCACCCGTTTGGCATACTGAACCGGAATCCTTCTCTGGCCCCGCTCCATGAAAATGATCACTCCCACCACCACGACCACAACCACCAGGATAAAGAGCACGACCAGAATGCCCAACTCCCCCTCCCGAACGAACTGCAGCGTCGACGTGAGGGCCGACGGCAGCCGGGCGACGATCCCGGCAAAAATGATCAGGGAAATACCATTGCCGATACCCCGTTCTGTGATCTGCTCGCCTAACCACATGATAAAGGCGGTCCCCGAGGTCAGCGTGATCATGGTCATCAGCCGAAACCGCCAACCGGGATCCAATACGATCGCCTCCCCCCCAGGCCCACGCGTCCCCTCTAGCCCGGCGGCGATCATGAGCCCCTGGATAATGGAGAGCAGCACCGTCCCGTAGCGGGTATACTGAGTGATCTTCCTGCGACCCACCTCGCCTTCCTTCGAGAGGCGCTCCAGATAAGGAAAAACCACAGTGAGGAGCTGAAGGATGATCGAGGCGCTGATATAGGGCATGATGCCCAGGGAAAAAACCGAGAACTGCTCCAAGGCTCCGCCCGAAAACAGGTTGAACAGTCCGAATATTGTGCCTTCAACTTGCGCGAAAAAAGCGGCCAGGGCTTGCCGATCAATCCCAGGGGTCGGAATGTGGACACCCAGGCGGTAGACGGCCAGCATGATCAGAGAAAAAAAGAGCCTGCGTCTAAGCTCGGGAATCCTGGTTACGTTCTGAAACCCTTCAAGCATGAGAAGCGATTAACTCGACTTTCCCGCCTACCGCCTCGATCTTCTCCTTGGCCTTGGAGGAGAAACCGTGGGCCTTTACGATGAGGGCTTTACTCAAAGAGCCATCACCCAAAATTTTTATCCGAGCCTCCCTCGCGCGGACCACACCCCGCTGCTGCAATAGCTGGGGCGTTACTTCGCTTCCGGGAGCGAAGATCTCAAGCTGGCTGACATTGACGATGGCCGGGATGTCCCTAAAGGGGTTGTGAAAGCCGCGCTTGGGCACACGCCGCTTAAGCGGCATCTGACCCCCTTCAAATCCCGGACGCGGCCCGCCGCCCGAACGGGCTTTTTGTCCCTTATGTCCGCGGCAAGAGGTCTTTCCGTGTCCCGAGCCCTCTCCGCGGCCCACGCGCTTGCGCTTCTTCTGCGATCCAGGGGCGGGTTTTAAGCGACTTAAGTCCATAGGTTTCAACGAATCTCTGCTAAAGCCTTTCCTCTCCGGGCCGCTAGCTCATCGGGAAATTTGAGAACTTTGAGGGCCTCGAAGGTGGCTTTGACCATGTTATGGGGATTGGAAGAGCCGATGCACTTGGTTAGGACGTTCTGGATACCGGCAGCCTCCACAACCGCTCGCACTCCGCCACCGGCAATCACCCCGGTTCCTTCAGACGCCGGTTTCAGGATCACATAGCCGGCCCCAAAACGGCCCGTGACTTCAAAGGGGATCGTTCCTTCCAGGATCGGCACGCGGATCAAGCTTTTCTTGGCGTGCTCCAGGCCCTTGCGGATCGCTTCGGGCACCTCTTTGGCTTTGCCCATGCCATAGCCTACCGTCGACTTTGAGTCCCCAACCACCACCAAAGCGTTAAAACTGAAGCGACGGCCTCCCTTGACCACTTTGGCCACGCGGCTGATATGAACGACTTTCTCTTTGAGTTCCAAACCCGTCGGATCGATGCGTTCCATAAAAGCTCTTAGCTCTCAGCCATCATCTGTCGGCTAGAAAGTCAGTCCTCCTTCGCGCGCGCCCTCGGCCAGGGCCTTCACCCGACCGTGGTAGAGAAACCCGTTGCGGTCAAAGACCACACGCGTGATGTTCTTATCCTTGCACGCTTGGGCCAATACGAGCCCCACTTGCTTGGCCGCTGCCACTCCCTTGGTTTTCTTGAGGCTGTCGCGCAGCCCCTTGGAAACCGTCGAAACCGAAAGCAGGGTGACACGGCTTTCATCCGAAATAACCTGCACGTAAGTATGCTTGAGACTACGGAATACGCACACACGGGGCCGGGCATCGGTGCCCCAGACCTTTTTCCGCACCCGCTTCTGACGCCGCTCTCTTCCGCATTCTCGCTGGTTGCTAAGCATGGCTTCGCCCTCGATTGCTAAGCCGCTCCCGCTGCGCCCACGGCCTTTCCGGCCTTGCGCCGAACCACTTCCCCTTGATACTTGATCCCCTTACCCTTGTAGGGCTCCGGCGGCTTAAGGCCGCGAATCTTAGCGGCGATTTCCCCAAGAATCTGCTTGTCAGCGCCGTTCAGTGTAACGATGGTCTGCCGTTCAACCGTTGCCGTCACCCCCGGAGGCAACGAGAGCGCCACGGGATGAGAAAAGCCCAGGGCCAGGTGCAATTCGGCCCCCTTGACCTCAGCGCGGTAACCCACTCCGTTGATCTCGAGGACCCGGCTAAACCCTCGGCTGACGCCATGTACCATGTTCGCAACGAGACTGCGGGCCATCCCGTGCAGGGCCTTGACTCGCCTCTCATCGCTGCCCCGCAGGATCTTGAGCGCATTTCCCTCCATCCGCGCTTCAATCCCTTGCGGCAGTTCGGCCCGGAGTTTTCCCTTCGGCCCCTCCACCTGGATGGCGCGATCCTCCACCGTAACCTTGACCCCTTCAGGGAGCGATATGGGCAGCCTTCCGATGCGCGACACGTTACACTTTCCTCCAGTTTACCAAACCGAGCAGATCAGCTCGCCGCCGACGTTGGCCTTCCTCGCCTCCCGATCCGCCAAGATGCCCTTCGGCGTCGACAGGATATTGAGCCCCAGCCCTCCGCGGATGGGAGGAATCTCTGTGGCGCCCACGTAGACTCTACGCCCGGGCCGACTGATCCGTTTGAGCCCGGAGATGATCGGCTGCTTCTCCCGATCAAACTTTAGCTGGATCAGGAGCTCGTCTCCGACCCGCTCCTTGGACTTGAGCTTCCTGACCTCCTGCAAAAAACCTTCCGCCACCAGTAGCCTCGCGATCTCCTCTTTGGTGCGCGACCAAGGCACTCCCACACTCTCGTGCCGCGCACGGGTGGCATTGCGAATGCGAGTCAGCATGTCTGCAATCGGATCCGTCATTCCCATCTTAGCCTCTGCAACCTCACCAGCTGGCTTTGATCAGCCCGGGGATCTGGCCCCGACGAGCATTCTCTCTGAGACAAATTCGACACATCCGAAAACGCCGGTAAAAGGCCCGCGACCTCCCGCAAAGCGGGCAGCGGTTGTACTGGCGCACCTTGAATTTATTCGGCCTCTCCGCCTTAACCCGAAGACACGTTTTAGCCACTCAATTCTCCCTGCGAACTCGCGAAGGGCATGCCCATATGCCTAAGCAAGGCCCTCCCTTCCTCATCCGTCTTCGCCGTAGTGACGATGGAAATGGTCAGTCCATGGATTTTGTCTACCTTATCAGCCTGGATTTCGGGAAAAATGATCTGTTCGCGGATTCCCAGCGAATAATTGCCCTGGCCGTCAAAAGCGCGTTCCGACACCCCTTTGAAGTCCCGGACGCGAGGGAGCGCCACATGGATCAATCGGTCCAGGAACTCGTACATCCGCTCGCGTCTAAGCGTCACCATACAGCCTATGGACATCCCCTCGCGCAGTTTAAAATTCGCAATCGCTTTCTTGGCCCGCGTGACCACCGGCTTCTGTCCGGTGATGGCCATGACCTCAGCCACGGCCCCGTCTAGAGCCTTGACATTTTGGATCGCCTCACCCAGGCCTACATTCACGGTAATCTTTTCCAACCGCGGCACCTGAAGAGGGTTCTGATAACCAAACTCCTTCATCATGGTTGCAACCACCTCTTCCCGGTATTTGCTTTTGAGCCGTGCCAGCATCTCTCTAATTTTTAGTTTTGAGTTTTGAGTTATTTAACTAAAAACTAATCAATCGCCTCATCGCAGCGCCGACACACGCGGAGCTTCTCGCCATCAGCCAAAATCTTTCTTCCTACCCGGACCGGCGCGTTGCACTTGTCACACATCACCATCAGATTAGAGATGTGGATCGGCGCCTCCTTCTCGATGATGCCGCTTGGCTGCTGCGGACCACGCGCACGGGCATGCCGCTTGACCAGATTGACACGCTCGATCACAGCCGCCTGCTTACTGGGAATCACCCTCAGCACCTTGCCGGTCTTGCCTCGCTCTCTGCCAGCGATCACCATCACACTGTCATTCTTGCGAATCTGCATGATCTCCGGCCACAAGGCATTAGGCAACAAGTTCTTTAATGTGCCTCATGCCTTTTGCCTATTGCCTTTCTAGAGTACCTCCGGTGCGAGCGAGATGATCTTCATAAACTTCTTCGCCCGAAGCTCCCGTGCCACCGGCCCGAAGATGCGCGTCCCGACCGGCTCCCTCTGGTTATCGATGAGAACCGCTGAGTTGTTATCGAACCGGATGTAGGTCCCATCGGGTCGGCCTAACTCCTTGGCTGTGCGCACCACGACCGCTTTCATGACATCCCCCTTCTTCACTTTGGCGTTGGGGATCGCCTCCTTGACCGAGACCACAATAATATCGCCGATCGAAGCGTACTTCCGCTTTGTCCCCCCCAGGACTTTGATGCACTGGACCCTGCGCGCGCCCGAGTTGTCCGCCACCTCCAGCACCGTTCTCGCCTGAATCATCGGTTCCCCTCACCCGTGAGATTTAGACCCCGGCAGAAGAAGCACTAGGCTCCTCAGCCCGTGCGGCCACAGCCCGCTGCAGGATGCGGCTGACCCGCCAACGTTTATCCCGGCTGAGAGGCCGAGTCTCCTCGATGAGCACGCGATCTCCTATTTGGCACTGCTTGCCTTCGTCGTGGGCCTTCATCTTGTTCCGAACCCGAATATACTTTTTATACTTGGGATGCATGACCGTCCGTTCCACCGCGACGACGACGGTCTTTTGCATCCGGTTACTGATCACCACCCCTTGGCGCTCCTTCCGCATCCTTTCCCGGCTCATATCACCCTTCCTTAGGTCAACGCGACCGCTCCCTCAAAATGGTCTCTACCCGCGCAAGATCACGCCTCGTTTCCCTGAGCTTCATCGGGTTTTCCAGCCGCGCCGTGGTCCGCCTAAGCCGCAAATGAAAGATTTCTTCTTTCAGCTCGCGGCGCTTTTGCGAAAGCTCATCCGGGCTCATCTCCCTAAGCTTTTTAGCTTCCATGCGCCTCTACCCTTCGCTCGACAAATCGGGTGGCGATGGAAAGCTTATGAGACGCCAAGCGAAACGCCTCTTGAGCCAACCCGGTCTCCACCCCCTCCATCTCGAACAGGATTCTGCCGGGTTGGATCACTGCCACCCATCCCTCAAGGGCGCCCTTTCCTTTGCCCATGCGCGTCTCAGCCGGCTTCTTGGTTATCGGTTTGTCCGGGAAGATGCGAATCCAGACCTTCCCGCCCCGCTTAAGATAGCGGGTGAGAGCCACGCGAGCGGCCTCAATCTCGCGTGCGGTTAACCGCCCTCTTGCCACCGCTTTCAAGCCGTAGTCCCCGAAAGCCAGCGTCGATCCCCTCGATGCCGTTCCACGCATCCTACCCTTCTGCTGCTTGCGGTATTTTACCTTTTTCGGCTCCAGCATAAATGATTACATTCCCAGGGCTGCCTTCTGCTGCTCTTCCTCTTCCGTCAAGACCTCACCGCGAAAGATCCAGGCCTTGACGCCGATCGCTCCATAAGTAGTGCGCGACTCGGCAAATCCGTAACTGATATCCGCCCTGAGAGTATGCAGCGGCACCCGGCCCTCGCGGTACCATTCGGTCCGCGCGATTTCCGTCCCCCCAAGCCTCCCCGCGCACTGAATCTTGATCCCCTGGGCCCCCATGCGCATCGCCCGCGAGACGCTTTCCTTCATGGCCCGGCGGAAGGCTACTCGACGCTCTAGCTGGAGAGCCACGTTTTCAGAAACGAGCTGCGCGTCGAGGTCAGGCCGGCGCACCTCGATGATGTTGAGATAGATCTCGCGATCCGTGAGGCGGGCCAGTTCCTCCTTAAGCTTTTCGATTTCCGCCCCTTTCTTGCCGATGACGATCCCGGGGCGCGCGGTATGAATATTGATCTTTGCTTTGCTCGCCGCTCGTTCTATATCGATCCGGGAGATGCCTGCATGATAGAGGCGCTGCTTTAGAAATTTTTTGACCTTCAAATCCTCATGGAGCAGCTTGGCATAGTCGTGGCGCGCGTACCACTTGGAGTCCCAAGATTCAATAACGCCGACGCGGAAGAGTTTTGGATGCGTCTTCTGCCCCATAAAGATCTCCCTCCTCTACTCCTTCTCGTCCACGACTACCGTGATATGGCTTAGCCGCTTGCGGACGCGGGTCGCCCGGCCCATGGCGCGAGGCATGAAGCGCTTCCACATCCCGCCTTCATCCACCGTGATTCGCTTTACATAAAGCCGGTCCACATCCACGCTCTGCGTGGCCTCCGCATTGGCCACCGCCGACCTCAGCGTCTTGGCCAGAATGGAAGCCGAGCGCTTGGGCACAAATTTAAGGATGTTCAGGGCATCCTCAACCCTTTTCCCCCTGACCTGATCCGCCACAAGTCTTGCCTTTCGGGGAGAGAGTCGAACAAACCGGGTTATAGCTCGTGCCTCCATAAGCAAAAACCCCTAGCTCGTCTGCGCCGCCGGCGGCTGGGGAGCCCCCGGAGCCGGACCCCGGCTCGGCCCCGTCTCTTTGGCCTCTCCCTTGCGATCGCCGGAGTGAACATGAAAGGTACGGGTCGGCGCAAACTCCCCCAGTTTGTGGCCCACCATATTTTCCGTGATGAAAACCGGGATGAATTTTCTCCCGTTGTGGACCGCGATGGTGTGGCCCACCATCTCCGGGGTGACCATAGAGCGCCGCGACCAGGTTTTCAGCACGCGCTTCTCCCGCGTCTCGTTCATGGCCTCGATCTTTCGCCTCAGGTGATCATCCACAAAGGGCCCTTTTTTTATCGAACGTGCCATCGCTACCTGACCTCTCTCCGTTTCACGATATACTTATCCGACGCGTGGTTTTTCCTTGTCTTGTACCCCTTGGTCGGCTTTCCCCACGGCGTCTGGGGATGGTTCCCCTTGGACCGACCTTCCCCTCCACCGTGTGGATGATCCACAGGGTTCATCGCCATCCCCCGTGTCACAGGTCTTCTTCCCAGCCACCGCCTTCTTCCCGCCTTCCCAAAGGAGATATTTCCCTGGTCGAGATTTCCGACTTGTCCCACCGTTGCTCGGCACTCGGCGCGGACGTAGCGGAGCTCTCCGGAGGGAAGCTTCAGAAGCGCGTAATTCCCCTCTTTCGCCATCAATTGCGCGCCTGCCCCGGCGCTGCGGACTAACTGGCCTCCCTTGCCCGTTTTCAGCTCGATATTGTGAATCACCGTCCCCGCCGGGATGAATTTCATAGGGAGTGAATTGCCCGGCCTGATATCGACCCTATCTTCCCCGGCGATCAGCGAATCTCCCACGCGGATCTGGTCAGGAGCTAAAATATAGCGGCGCTCGCCGTCGGCATAACAGAGCAGCGCGATGCGAGCGGAGCGGTTCGGATCATACTCGATCGCCTCCACCCTCGCGGGAATGCCCGGCTTATCGCGCTTAAAATCGATGGTCCGGTAAAGACGCTTGTGGCCTCCACCGCGGTGGTCGCTCGTGATCCGGCCAGCGTTGTTTCGCCCGCCGCTGCGCTTCAGAGCAACCACCAAACCCTTTTCCGGTTCGGTCTTGGTGATCTCCTCAAAGCCGAGCCCGGTCCGAAACCGGATTCCCGCAGAGGTGGGTCGATAACTCTTTATAGCCATATTTCGAATCTCTTCATAGGGAGCCGCTCAAGCCGTTTATCGTTCAAATCGTTAACGCATGGAACGGCTCTGCCTTGCATCGCCAACGATTAGGCGCCGCCGAAAAAGTCGATTTTATCGCCCTCTTTGAGCGTCACATAGGCTTTTTTCCACTCGGGCAAACGCCCTGCGTTCCTGCCCACTCGACGGACCTTCCCAAGACAGCGCATCACCCTGACCTTGAGGACCTTCACCTTAAAGAGCGCTTCCACCGCCTTTTTCACCTCGATCTTGTTTGCGTCGGGCCGAACCTTAAAAAGCACCTGATTGGCCTTCTCGCCGAGCAGGGAGCCCTTTTCGGTGATCATCGGCGCCTGGATGATATCGTGGGGGTCGCTCATGTCGGCAGCCTCTCTTCGAGAACCCGCACGGACGCCTCGGTCAAAATGAGGTGCTCGTAGCGCAACAAATCGTAGACGTTGAGTCCCTCGACCCGGAGCACCTTCACCCCGGGAAGATTCCGCGTCGACCGCTCAATCTTTTCATCCGGCTGGGGGATCACGAGCAGGGCACTCTTGACCTGAAGACCCTCAAGCAGCTTGCGCATGAGCTTGGTCTTGGGCTCCTCGATCTCCAGCTTCTCTAGGACGATGATCTTTCCATCCTGCTTCTTGAGACTCAAGGCCGAGAGCAGCGCTTCCCGCCGCGCCCGTTTGGGGAGCCGGTAGGAATAGTCTTTCGGCAGCGGTCCAAAGATCGTCCCGCCTCCAACCCAGACCGGCGACCGGATGCTCCCGGCGCGCGCCCTTCCCGTCCCCTTCTGCCGCCAAGGCTTTTTCCCTCCACCCCGAACGAGGCCGCGGGTTTTGGTCGAGGCCGTGCCCGCACGGCGGCTGCTCATCTGCATGTTGACCACTTGCTGGAGCAGATAAGGGCGAGTCTTTACCCCGAAGATTTCCTCCTTCAACTCAGGATGGATCACCCGAGCTTCCATCTACTTTCTCTCCTTCGCCGCGCGCCGGACCAAAACGATACCCCGTTTGGGACCGGGGACGGACCCTTTGACCAGCAGCAAATGAGTCTCGGGTCGAACGTCGACGACCTCAAGGTTCTGGACTGAAACCTTTTCGTTCCCCCAATGGCCCGCCATCCTCTTTCCCTTGAAAACGCGCCCTGGGAACGACCGGTTGCCGATCGATCCACCGTGGCGAAAATATTCATGCGTGCCGTGAGAAGCAGGAAAACCGCCAAACCCCCATCGCTTGATCACGCCAGTAAAACCTCTTCCCTTCGATGTCCCGGCGACATCGATCCGATCGCCAGTCTTAAACAGGTCAGAGACCTTGATCTCCTGCCCCAATTCAAACTGAGACACCTTATCCGATCGAAACTCGCGCAGAACCTGAAAGGCGCCTTTGCCTGCCTTGAGCATATGCCCCTGCTGAGGCTTATTGACTCTCTGACCCTTCTTGCTGCCGAATCCAAGTTGCACGGCGTCATAGCCGTCCCGCGCTGCTTCCTTCTTTTGCACGACGACGCACGGGCCCGTCTCAATGACTGTAACGGGAACCACGCTTCCATCGGGCGCGAAGACCTGCGTCGTCCCGATTTTCTTTCCTATGAGTCCGTTCATAAGAATGAATCTCAAATTTCAAAACTCATATCTCAAATCAAATCTGCCATGTGAGATCTGAAATCTGAGATCGCTACTGGAGCTTGATCTCCACATCCACACCGGCCGCAAGATCCAGCTTGCCCAAGGCGTCGATCGTCTGCTGGGTCGGTTCCAGGATATCCAGCAAACGCTTATGGGTCCGAATTTCAAATTGCTCTCTGGACTTCTTGTCGACATGCGGGGAACGGTTCACGGTAAAGCGCTCAATCCGCGTTGGCAGAGGGATGGGTCCCGCCACCCTCCCCCCGGTCCGCTTAACTGTCTCCACGATCTCCCCGACCGACTGGTCCAAGACCCGGTGATCATACGCCTTTAAGCGAATACGAATCTTCTCGTTCATACGGCACTCAAGGTTCTATAACCCAACAGCCTTGGCGCTGATCTCCTCGGAGATGGGCGCCGGCACGGGCTCGTAATGCGAGAACTGCATGGTGTAGGTAGCCCTTCCCTGGGTCATCGACCGCAGGTCGGTGGCATACCCGAACATCTCGGCCAGGGGTACACGCGCCTCGATGACCTGCGCAGCGGGCCGTGAATCCATGCCGAGGACCTTGCCGCGCCGCGAGCTGATGTCTCCGATCACCTCGCCCATGAATTCCTCCGGCACCACCACTTCCACGGCCATGATCGGCTCCAGAAGTACGGGGCGCGCCTTGCCCACCGCCTCCTTATAAGCCAACGAGCCGGCAATCTTGAAAGCGATCTCGGAGGAGTCGACCTCGTGGTAGCTTCCATCGAGCAGAGTTACCTTGACATCCACCATGGGATAGCCGGCCAACGGGCCACTCTCCAGCGCCTCCTCGACCCCGTCTTCGACCGCCGGGATATACTCCCGCGGGATCGCGCCCCCCTTGACGGCGTCGACGAACTCAAAACCAGCGCCCGCTGGCTGCGGCTCCACCTTGAGATAGACATGACCGTATTGGCCGCGGCCTCCGGTTTGGCGGATGAACTTCCCCTCATGCTCCACCGCGCGGCGGATGGTCTCCTTATAGGCGACCTGAGGCTTACCAACGTTAGCCCCTACGTTGAATTCCCTCAAGAGGCGGTCCACGATTATTTCCAGGTGCAGCTCCCCCATCCCCGAGATGATCGTTTGACCCGTTTCCTCGTCGGTGCGCACCCGGAAAGAGGGATCTTCGACGGTCAGCTTTTGCAGGGAAAGCCCGAGTTTTTCCTGATCGGCCTTGCTCTTCGGCTCGATGGCGATCGAAATCACGGGCTCGGGAAACTCGATAGACTCGAGCAGCACTGGGTGGGTCTCCTCGCACAAGGTGTCTCCCGTCGAGGCGTTCCTCAACCCCACGGCTGCGGCGATGTCACCGGCATAGACCTCCTTGATCTCCTCCCGTTTGTTGGCGTGCATTTTCAGCAGCCGACCGATGCGCTCCCTTTTCCCTTTGCTCGAGTTATAAATACTGGAGCCCGAGAACAGGGCCCCAGAGTAAACCCGGAAAAACGTGAGCGTTCCCACGAAAGGATCAGTCATGATCTTAAAGGCCAAGGCGGAAAAGGGGGCGTCATCTCGTGGCGCCCGCTCCTCGTCCTTCTGCGAAACCGGATGCTTGCCCTTAACCGGAGGAACATCGAGGGGCGAGGGAAGATAGTCGAGGACAGCATCCAGCAGAAGTTGGACCCCCTTGTTCCTGAAGGCGGCACCACACAATACCGGGACCAATTTGAGATCGAGGCCGGCTTTACGAATGGCCCTGCGGAGCTCCTCCGCGGGAATCTCTCGCCCTTCCAGATACTGCTCCATGATCGACTCGTCGCAATCCGCCAGTTTCTCCAGTAGCTTCTCCCGGTGCTCCTGTGCCAAACCCCTCAGATCCTCGGGGATCGGCTCGATGCGGTACTTCGCCCCGGGGCTCTCCTCGTCCCACAAGACCGCCTCCATCTGCACGAGATCGACGATTCCTTTGAAGTGGTCCTCGGCTCCGATGGGGAGTTGGATGGGAAGCGGGTGAGCGCCCAGGCGATCCTGAATCATCCGCACGACCCGGAAAAAATCGGCGCCGACACGATCCATCTTGTTGACGAACGCGATGCGGGGAACGCGGTACTTGTCCGCCTGGCGCCACACCGTCTCAGTCTGCGGCTCCACCCCGCCGACAGAGCAGAAGACCGCGATCGCCCCGTCAAGGACCCTCAGGGAACGTTCGACTTCGACCGTGAAGTCCACGTGCCCGGGCGTGTCGATGATGTTGATCCGGTGATCGCGCCAAAAGCAGGTCGTCGCCGCTGAGGTGATCGTGATACCCCGCTCCTGCTCCTGCACCATCCAGTCCATGGTCGCGGTTCCCTCATCGACCTCGCCGATCTTGTAGGTAATGCCCGTGTAGTAGAGGATCCGCTCGGTCGTCGTGGTTTTGCCCGCATCAATGTGGGCCATGATGCCAATGTTGCGGGTCTTATCTAACGTGACAATCCTTGCCATTTTCCCTCGTAACCGGGAAAAAAAGGAGGCGGTCATACCGCCTCCTTCAATCAGCTGTGAACTCCTTGAGCCGAACTACCAACGGTAGTGGGCAAAGGCCCGGTTGGCTTCGGCCATCCGATGCGTATCTTCCTTCTTCTTGATCGCGCCCCCCCGACTGTTAGCGGCATCGATCAGTTCTGCGGCCAGTTTCTCCTCCATTGATTTGCCCTCGCGCAGCCGCGCCGCCTGGACGAGCCAGCGCATGCCCAGCGACAGGCGTCGCTGCGGCCGGACCTCGATGGGAACCTGATAGGTTGCGCCTCCCACACGCCGGGACCGCACCTCCAGGACGGGCTTGGCGTTGTCCACGGCCCGCTTAAAGAGCCCCAGGGAATCTTCCTTGGTCCTCGCGGCCATGAGATCCAGGGAGCTGTATAGGGTCTTTTCGGCCACGCTCTTCTTGCCTCGTGTCATGATCGTGTTGATAAACTTAGTCACGAGCTTATCCCCGTATTTGGGATCCGGCAAAACCTCTCTCTTCTTTACTTCTCCTTTGCGTGGCATATCGCCCTACTTTGGTTTTTTAGCCCCGTACTTGGAGCGGCTCTGCCGTCGCTCCTGCACCCCGATCGAATCCAGGGTGCCGCGGATGATGTGATAGCGGACCCCAGGCAGATCCTTCACGCGACCGCCGCGGATCAACACCACCGAGTGCTCCTGCAAGTTATGGCCCACGCCGGGAATGTAGGACGTCACCTCGATCCCGTTGGTCAGGCGGACTCGGGCTACCTTGCGCAGCGCCGAGTTGGGCTTTTTCGGCGTCGTCGTATACACGCGGGTACAAACCCCTCGCTTCTGAGGGCATCCCTCCAGCGCCGGAGCGGTAAACTTTCGCCGCTGCTTTTCCCGACTGTGGCGAACCAGCTGATTAATCGTCGGCATATAGTCTACCGGGTGCTTGAAAAAACGGATTTCCTCGTCACAAGTAAAATTCCTACAAAAGCTTGTAACTTAACAAACAAAACACACCTTGTCAAAGCCCTACCCTTCCGCCGCTTGGGGAACCTCCAATTCCTCCGCTCCAGGCTCCTCCACCTCCAGCTCCACCTTGGAATATCGGGCCAGTCCCGTGCCGGCAGGGATCAGCCGGCCCATGATGATGTTTTCTTTGAGACCCCTCAGGACGTCGACCTTGCCCTGAATGCCCGCCTCGGTCAAAACCTTGGTCGTCTCCTGGAAGGAGGCCGCCGAGATGAAGCTCTCGGTGGAGAGCGAAGCCTTGGTGATGCCCAAGAGGAGGGGTTCGGCCACGGCCGGCTTGGCGCCCTGGGCAATTACCCTCTGGTTCTCTTCTTCGAAGCGCCACTTTTCGACCTGGTCGCCGACCAGAAAATCGCTACCGCCGACCTCTTTGATTCTCACTCGGCGCAGCATCTGGCGCACGATCACTTCGATGTGCTTGTCGTTGATCCGCACCCCCTGCAGCCGATAAATCTCCTGCACCTCGTCGACGAGGTACTTCGCCAAAGCCTTCTCTCCCAAGATGTTCAGGATGTCATGCGGATTAGATGAACCATCCATCAAGGCTTCCCCAGCTTTGACGCGATCGCCCTCGTGGACGCTGATATGCTTGCCCTTGGGAATCAGGTACTCACGCGGCTCACCCACTTCCGGGGTGATCACCACCTTTCGCTTGCCCTTCGTATCCTTGCCAAACGAGACCACGCCATCGATCTCGCTGATGACCGCAAACTCCTTCGGCTTGCGGGCCTCGAACAGCTCCGCCACCCGGGGTAACCCACCTGTGATGTCCTTGGTCTTGGTTGTCTCGCGGGGAATTTTTGCGAGGGCATCACCCGGATAGACCGATTGCCCCTCCTGCACGTTGATATGGGCGCCGACCGGCAGGAGATACCGCGCCTCGGCGGTCGGCGAGAGACGGGCGGTCTGCCCCTTCTCATCCTTGATCGAGATGCGGGGCCGCTTCTCCAGGTCCTTAAAGTCAATGATGACTTTCGTCGAAAGACCGGTGCGCTCGTCCACCCGCTCCTCCATCGTAATCCCTTCGACCATATCGCCGAACTTGACCCCTCCGCCGACCTCGGTGAGGATGGGGATGGTATAGGGATCCCATTCCGCCAAAAGCTCGCCGCCTTTGATCCTCGCGCCACCTTTCTTCTTCAGCTTGGCACCGTAGACCACGGGGTAGCGCTCTCTTTCCCTCTCTCTGCCTTTGTCCCCGCCCTCCGGGTAATCCACAATGGCGACCTCGCCGTTGCGGTTCATCACCACCAGGTCGCCATCCTTATTGATGACCGTACTCACATTAACGAACTTGAGAAAGCCGTCGTTGCGGGCCTCCAGAGTGGTTTGCTCCGCCCGTCGACTGGCCGTACCGCCGATGTGGAAGGTCCGCATCGTGAGCTGGGTCCCCGGCTCGCCGATCGATTGGGCCGCGATTACACCGATCGCCTCACCGTGGTTGACCATGTGCCCGCGCGCGAGGTCGCGCCCGTAGCACATAACGCAAACACCGCGCTTAGACTGGCAGGTGAGCACGGAGCGAATCTTGATCCTCTCCAAGCCCGCATCCTCGATGCGCTGGACCAGCTCCTCGTCGATTTCCTGATTCGCACGCGCGATCACCTCGCCGCTGAACGGGTCTTTGATGTCTTCCAGGGCCCCCCGGCCGAGCACGCGGTCTCCCAACGGCTCAATGATCTCGCCTCCTTCCATGAGCGGCGTCATCTCGATCCCGTCGAGCGTGCCGCAGTTATCCTCCGAAATCACGGAATCCTGCGCGACGTCCACGAGCCGGCGAGTGAGGTAGCCCGAGTTCGCCGTCTTGAGGGCCGTATCCGCCAGTCCCTTACGAGCCCCGTGGGTCGAGATAAAGTACTGCAACACGGTCAGGCCCTCGCGGAAGTTGGCGGTGATCGGCGTTTCGATGATCTCCCCGGAGGGCTTGGCCATAAGGCCGCGCATCCCGGCGAGCTGGCGGATCTGCTGTGCGCTACCCCTAGCGCCGGAATCGGCCATCATGAAGATCGGATTGAAGCTCGGAACCGTGACCTTGTGTCCCTTCTCATCCGTCATTGTCTCGGTTCCCAGATCGCGTAGCATCTCATCGGCGATTCGGTCGGTCACCTCAGCCCAGATGTCGACGACTTTATTGTAGCGTTCCCCGTCCGTGATCAGACCGTTCTTGTACTGCTCTTCGATCTCGCGCACATCCTCGTACGCCTTCTTGAGCAGCTTCTCTTTGCTCGAGGGGATCATCATGTCCTTGATCGCAATGGATATGCCTGCCTTGGTCGCATACTCGAAACCGATGTCCTTGAGCTTGTCGGCGAGAATGACCGTCGCCTTGTTCCCCGCCAGGCGGTAACAGATATCGATGAGGTTCGCGAGCTCTTTCTTTTTGAGGACTCGGTTGATCTCCCCGAAGGGGAGCTCGGGCGGAACCACTTCGTAGACGAGAACTCGGCCCGCCGTCGTCTCCACCCGCTCACCGTCGATGCGAACGGTGATCGCCGCCTGAAGTTCGACCTCGCCTTGATCGTAGGCGACACGCACTTCTTGTGGATTGGCAAACACCCAACCCGTCCCTTTCGCGCTGGGACGCTCGCGCGTCATGTAGTAGAGCCCGAGAACGATATCCTGCGTGGGCACGATGATCGGCTTGCCGTTGGCCGGCGAGAGGATGTTATTGGTCGACATCATCAGAGCGCGCGCCTCGACCTGGGCCTCCAAGGAGAGCGGGATGTGGACGGCCATCTGGTCACCGTCGAAGTCCGCGTTGTAGGCAGCGCACACCAGCGGATGGAGCTGGATCGCCTTGCCCTCAATAAGGATCGGTTCGAAGGCTTGGATCCCGAGCCGGTGCAGGGTCGGCGCACGGTTGAGCAATATGGGATGTTCACGAATCACCTCGTCGAGGATATCCCAAACCTCCGGCCGCTCCTTCTCCACCAGCTTTTTGGCACTTTTGATCGTGGTGACGTAACCCCTCTCTTCCAGCTTGTTGTAGATAAATGGCTTGAACAGCTCCAAGGCCATTTTTTTTGGCAGCCCGCACTGATGCAAGCGGAGCTCCGGACCGACCACGATCACCGAGCGCCCCGAGTAATCGACTCTCTTTCCGAGCAGGTTCTGGCGAAAGCGTCCGGTCTTGCCCTTCAGCATGTCGCTCAAGGACTTGAGCGGGCGGCGGTTCTGCCCCGTGATCGCTCTTCCTCGGCGCCCGTTGTCAAATAGGGCATCCACTGCCTCCTGCAGCATTCGTTTCTCGTTGCGGATGATCATATCCGGAGCGTTGAGCTCCATGAGCCGTTTGAGCCGATTATTGCGGTTGATTACCCGACGATAGAGATCGTTGAGATCCGAAGTAGCGAACCGACCCCCGTCCAAAGGCACGAGCGGGCGCAGGTCCGGAGGAATCACCGGGATCACCTCGAGGACCATCCACTCGGGACGGTTGCCTGAATTTTTGAACGCGTTAACAACTTTCAGCCGCTTCGCCACCTTCTTGCGCCGCACCTCAGAGTTGACCTCTCGCATCTCTTGGCGCAGCTCCTCCGAGAGCTTGGCGACGTCGACGGCCTTCAGAAGCTTGCGGATCGCCTCGGCCCCCATCTGAGCGGTAAAGGTGGACCCATGCTCTTCCAGGGCCTTACGGTAGCGGGCCTCCGTCAGGAGCTCCTTGTAATGGAGCGGCGTCGAACCCGCATCCGTGACGACATAACTCTCAAAATAGAGGATTTTCTCGATGTCCTTGAGCGACATATCGAGCAGGGCGCCGATGCGGCTGGGAAGGCTCTTCAAAAACCAGATGTGAACCACGGGGCTCGCCAGCTCGATATGCCCCATCCGCTCCCGGCGAACTTTCGACTGGATCACCTCCACCCCGCACTTCTCGCACACCACGCCCCGATGGCGCATCCTTTTGTATTTGCCGCAGTTACATTCGTAGTCCTTGGTGGGGCCAAAGATCTTGGCGCAAAACAGCCCGTCACGCTCCGGTTTGAAGGTCCGATAATTGATCGTTTCGGGCTTTTTGACCTCGCCGTGAGACCAGGAACGAATCTTTTCCGGCGACGCGAGCGAAATGCGAATGGCGTTGAAGCTTATTGGATTCTTGGGTTTTTCAAAGAGATTGAATAGATCTTCCATCAGTTCCACCTCTACAATTCAGAATTCAGCCTGCGATCCCGACTCCTCGACCGCGACTGCTCCGTTCAGCTTTTCTCCTCCAACAGTTCCACATCCAGCCCGAGGCTCTGTAACTCCTTGATCATCACGTTGAAAGATTCCGGCAACCCCGGCTCCAGCAGGTTTTCTCCCTTCACGATCGCCTCGTACATACGCGTCCGCCCGATGACGTCGTCCGATTTCACCGTGAGCATCTCCTGGAGCGTAAAAGCCGCCCCGTAGGCCTCCAGCGCCCAGACCTCCATCTCCCCCAGGCGCTGCCCACCGAACTGGGCCTTGCCGCCGAGCGGCTGCTGCGTGACGAGCGAATAGGGTCCGGTGGAACGGGCGTGGATCTTATCGTCCACGAGGTGATGCAGCTTCATGATGTACATAACCCCGACGGTCACCTTCTCATCGAACGGCACTCCCGATCGGCCATCGTGAAGGGTCACCTGCCCCGTCACGGGAAGCCCGGCCTTTCTCAGCAGGTTGAAGGTCTCCTCCTGCGTCGCGCCGTCAAAGACCGGCGAAGCTAGATGCACCCCGCTGCGATACTTTTCGGCCAGCCTCAACAAGTCCGGGTCCTTGACGCCGTCGACGAACTCATTGATGTCACGCGAGGCCAGACACTCCTTGAGCCGGTGGCGAATGGCATCCATATCCGGCCGGCCGTTGTGAAGCTGCTCGCCGATCTGCTGGCCCAGACTGCGCGCCGCCCAGCCCAAATGGGCCTCGAGGATCTGTCCCACGTTCATCCGCGAGGGGACTCCCAAAGGATTGAGCACGATGTCCACGGGGGTCCCATCCTCCAGATAGGGCATGTCCTCTTCCGGCAGAATACGGGAGATGACGCCCTTGTTTCCGTGCCTCCCCGCCATCTTGTCGCCGACCTGGAGTTTACGCTTGATCGCGACAAAGACCTTCACCATCTTGATCACTCCAGGCGGCAATTCGTCTCCGCTCTTGAGCTTGTTCATCTTGTCCTGGAAGACCAGCTTGATCAGATCGATCTGCTCCGTGGTGCTCTCCACGATCCGCTTGAGCTCCGCGTCCACGGCTTCATTATCGACCCGGATCTCTCCCCAATAGGCCATGGGGATCTGCTCGAGATCCTCTTCGGTGATCTCCTTGCCCTTGTTGAGAAGCACCTTGCGGTTGTCATCGCTCACCCGTGCGGCCGCGCGCCGGCCCACGAAGAGTTTTTTCAGCCGCTTGAGGGTTCCCTCCTGGATGATGCGGACCTCCTCTTGCTGATCCTTCTTGAGGCGCGCGATCTCCTCGTCCTCGATGACCCGACTCCTCTCGTCCTTGGTCAGTCCCTTGCGCGAGAAGATCCGCACATTGATGACGGTCCCCTCGACTCCCGGAGGCACCCTGAGCGAGGTGTCCCGAACCTCCCCTGCCTTCTCTCCGAAAATAGCTCTGAGAAGCTTTTCTTCGGGAGAGAGCTGGGTTTCTCCCTTCGGGGTGATCTTGCCCACCAGGATATCTCCGGGCTTGACCTCCGCCCCGATGCGGATGATGCCGCTCTCATCCAGTTCCGCCAACGCCTCGTCGCCGACGTTGGGAATATCCCGAGTGATCTCCTCTGGACCGAGCTTGGTGTCGCGCGAGACGCACTCGAACTCCTCTATGTGGATGGAGGTGTAGATATCCTCCTTGACCACACGCTCGCTGATCAGAATTGAATCTTCGAAGTTGTATCCGCCCCAGGGCATGAAGGCGACCAAGACATTACGACCCAGCGCCAGCTCGCCCATCTCCGTTGAGGGCCCATCGGCGATGACGTCTCCGGCCTTGACGTGATCCCCCACGACCACGATCGGCCTCTGGTTGATGCAGGTATTCTGATTAGAGCGCTGGTATTTGACCAGGTTGTAGATATCCACCCCTGTATCCCGGGATCCGGAGGGGCGATCGGCCTTGACCACAATGCGCGTCGAGTCCTCGCTCTCCACCACCCCATCCCGCACCGCCACGACCGTTACGCCAGAATCCCGCGCCACCACCTTCTCCATCCCGGTGCCGACCAAAGGCGCCTCGGTGCGCAGCAGGGGAACAGCCTGGCGCTGCATGTTCGAACCCATGAGCGCGCGGTTGGCATCATCGTTTTCCAGAAAGGGGATGAGCGAGGCCGCCACGCTCACCAGCTGGTTGGGCGAGACGTCCATGAAGTCGACCTCGTCCGGCCGGCCCATGATGAATTCTCCGCCCTTACGGGCCGAGACGAGATCGACCGTAAAGTAGCCCCGGCTGTCGAGCGGCGCGTTGGCTTGAGCGATGACATGATCCTCCTCCTCCAAGGCAGAGAGATAACGGATCCGATCTGTCACCCGCCCGCTTTCAACTTCGCGATAGGGGGTCTCGATAAAACCGAACTCGTTCACTCTGGCGTAAGTGGTCAGAGAGGCGATCAACCCAATGTTGGGGCCTTCCGGGGTCTCGATCGGGCACACTCTGCCGTAGTGGGTCGGATGGACGTCGCGCACCTCAAAGCCAGCGCGCTCGCGCGTGAGGCCGCCGGGACCGAGCGCCGATAGCCGGCGCTTGTGGGTAATCTCGGAAAGCGGGTTGGTCTGATCCATGAACTGGGAGAGCTGGCTGGAGCCGAAAAACTCCTTCAGAGCCGCCGAGACCGGCTTGTAGTTGATCAGTTCCTGCGGCATCAGGGTCTCGATGTCCTGTAGGCTCATCTTTTCCTTGATGGCTCGCTCCATCCTGACGAGCCCGACGCGAAAATGATTCTCGACGAGCTCCCCCACGGGTCGGACCCGCCGATTACCGAGATGGTCAATGTCATCCACCGAACCAATGCCGTTTCTGAGCTCCATCAGGTAACGGACCACCTCTAAAATATCTTCCTTGCGCAGCGTCCCCTGCTCCAGGGGCATATTGACTTTAAGCCGGTGATTCAATTTCAGCCGTCCCACCTTGGAGAGATCATAGCGGTCGGCGTTGAAAAAGAGGTTGTTGAAAAAGGTGGTGGCGGACTCCAACGTGGGGGGATCGCCCGGCCTGAGCCTGCGGTAGATCTCCACAAGGGCCTCCTGGGGCGAGCGAATTCTGTCCTGGAGTAAGGTGTTGCGCAGGAACGGGCCCACGCGGGACTCCTCAATGAAGAGCAACTGGATTTCTGTGATGCCCTTTTCCCGGATCAGGTCCAGACGCTCTTGCGTGATCTCCTGGTTGCACTCCACCAGGACCTGACTGCTCCTCGGGTCCACGATATCGCGGGCGGAGACGCGGCCGAGCAGGTCCTCCCAGGCGATCGGCACGTGCTTGATCCGGGCCTGCTCCATCTGGCGGATGAGCGGCCGGGTCAGCTTTTTTCCCTCCTTGACGATGAGCTCGTCGCTCTTGGGATCGCGCACGTCGGAGCCGGCCTTGATTCCAATCAGTTGTTCGGGGTTGAAACCCAGCATGGGCTTGCGCCCGTCGAACACGATCGTATCGGTCTTGTAGTAGTAGTTGAGCAGATCCTCCGTGGTCATCCCGAGAGCCCTCAGCAATGCGGTGGCATGGAACTTGCGCCGTCGATCGATGCGCACGTAGAGGATATCTCGGGGATCGAACTCAAAATCGAGCCAGGAGCCCCGGTAGGGGATGACGCGGGCGGAGTAAAGCAGCTTGCCGCTCGCGTGGGTCTTGCCTTTGTCGTGCTCGAAGAAAGCGCCGGGCGAGCGGTGGAGCTGGCTCACGATGACGCGTTCCGTCCCGTTGATCATAAAGGTCCCATTTTTTGTCATCAAGGGGACCTCCCCGAAATAGACCTCCTGCTCCTTGACGTTTTTGATGCTGCGGCTGCCGCTCTGGGGATCGACGTCCCAGAGGATGAGCTGCACGGTGACCTTCAGGGGGGCGGCAAAGGTCATGCCCCGCTGATGACACTCCTCCACGTCGTATTTCGGCTCTCCGAGCTTGTAGCTCACAAACTCCAGAGAGGCCGTTTCGTTGAAATCTTTGATGGGGAAAACAGACCGAAAGACGCCATGGAGCCCCCCGTTCTGGCGCTGGTCGGCGGGGACATCTTTCTGCAAAAAGAGGTCGTAAGAGTTTTTCTGGATCTCGATCAGATAGGGAAGATCAATGATCTTTTTGATTCGGCCGAAATTACGGCGGAATCTCAGATTGTTAGCCACTTGGAATGCCATGTTATCTCCTCTTCCCGTTACGTTGATCGCCTCCACGGCGTCGCTTTAAGCACCGTCAGAGACTCATTGGCCGCAACGGTTCATGACCCGTTTACTTGATCTCGACCTTGCCTCCGACCTCCTCGATTTTTTTCTTGATCGTCTCCGCCTCAGCCTTAGAAACACCTTCTTTGAGCGGCTTCGGGGCCCCATCGACCAGATCCTTCGCCTCTTTCAAGCCCAGACCGGTGAGCTCTCGAACCACCTTGATGACCTGGATCTTCTTCTCTCCGACCTCGGCGAGGACCACGTTGAATTCGGTCTTCTCCTCCTGAGCGGCGGCTGGCCCGGCTTGCGCGGCGGCGATGGCCACCGGCGCTGCAGCACTCACCCCTAGCTCCTCCTCCAACTCCTTAACCAGCGCGGCCGCGTCCATCAGGGTCATGTTCTTGATATAGTCCTTGACCTGTTCTCGTGTCGTTTCTGCCATGGATTATCCCCTTTCTTTGAATTTCCCAACTACAATTGCCAAATTAAGCTTCCGACTTCCCTTTACGCAGAGTCTCCAGCAGCCTGACTACCCTCGCCCCAGGTTCCTGGATGAGCCGAAGCAGTTGCACTGCGGGGGCTTGCAGGAGAGCAAGCAGCTTCGCCTGCAGCCCCGCACGGCTGAGCATCTGGGCAAGGACCTTGACCTTGGCCTGGTCCATGTACTCTCCGTCCAGCACGCCTCCCTTAATCGCAAGCTTGTCGTTTTCATTAATAAATTTGACCAGCGCTTTCGAGAGCGTCACGGGATCTTCGTAGGCGAAGACCCACCCATTGGGCCCCTCCAGTAGAGAATCCAGCGAGTCATAGGCGGTGTCCTTTAGCGCGCGGCGCGCCAAGGTATTCTTGATCACCTGGTATTCTCCCGCGGCCTCACGGATCTGCCGGCGCAGACGCGTCATCTGCGCAACCGTCAGGCCCCGGTAATCCGTCACGATCGCCATCTTGGCGGCCCTTAGCTTCTCCTGGACCTCAGCAATTCTCTTGGTCTTCTCTTCGCGAATCAAACTCGCCGTCGCTAACTCTGCCATTGCGCTCTCCACTCAGATCGGTCAATCCACTCCTGCCGCGGACTCCTGGCGCCTTCTTTACGCCGCCATCGTGCGGACCTGGGCCAAATCGATCTTGACGCCCGGCCCCATCGTGGTGCAGAGCGTCACTCCCTCAACGTAATTGCCCTTGGCCGAGGCGGGCTTCGCCCGCAGGATCGCGCTCAAGACCACCTTGGCATTGTCCGCGAGTTTTTCCGCCCCGAAGGCGATCCTTCCGATCGCCACGTGGACAATCCCTGCCTTATCGACCCTGAACTCAAGCTTTCCCGCCTTAATCTCTTTTACCGCCTTACCGATATCCATCGTGACCGTGCCGGTCTTAGGGTTGGGCATCAATCCCCGTGGGCCCAGGATCTTACCGATCCTGCCGACCGCGCCCATCATGTCCGGGGTGGCGACCGTCTTGTCGAATTCGAGCCAGCCCTCGCTGATTTTTTTGATCAGCTCCTCGGCTCCGATGTAGTCCGCGCCGGCCTCCTGCGCCTCTCGCTCCTTTTCCCCTTTGGCGAAGGCCAAAACCCGCACCGGCTTGCCCTTCCCATGGGGGAGGACGACGGTCCCGCGCACGTTCTGATCCGCCTGCCTGGGGTCGACACCCAATCGGATCGCCATCTCCACGGTCTCATCGAACTTCGCCCGCGCGGTCTCGTGCACCAGGCGAATCCCCTCTTCCAGCGTATACCTGTGGTTGCGATCGATCTTGGCCAAAGCCGCACGATAAGACTTGCCTTTGCCGCTCATAGGTCCCTCACCTAATCTTCGATTTCCAAGCCGAGGCTGCGTGCGGTTCCCGCCACTGTCTTTTCCGCCGCAGTCAAATCACTTGCGGTTAAATCCCTCATTTTGAGCTGGGCAATCTCGCGCACCTGGGCTCGGGTTACCTTCCCCACCTTGACTTTGCTGGGCTCAGCCGATCCCTTCTCAATCCCGGCAGCCTTTTTAAGCAGAACGGAGGCAGGAGGAGTCTTGGTCACAAAGGTGAAGGAACGATCCGCGTAGACCGTCACGATCACCGGAATAATCATCCCTTGCTGCGATTGGGTTGCCGCATTAAAGGCTTTGCAGAACTCCATGATGTTGACCCCACGCTGCCCCAGGGCGGGACCTACCGGAGGGCTCGGATTCGCTTGGCCCGCCGGAATCTGAAGCTTGACCTCACCGATAACCTTCTTAGCCATAAATTACACTGTTTAAGTCGTTTAAGAGGTTCAAATCGTTGAACGGATTGAATGGTTTGAACTTTAGTTTATCAGTTCCTTTCTACCTGAACAAAATCCAGTTCCACAGGGGTGGCACGGCCAAAGATGCTGATCAACACCCTGAGTTTCCCCTTCTCAGGCCGCACCTCCTCGACAACCCCATTAAAATCAACAAAAGGCCCATCCACAACCTTCACGCTCTCCCCCGCGGAGAAAAGCATCCGGGGCTTGGGCTTGATCGCCCCCTCTTCGATCTGCTGCGTGATGGTCTTGATTTCCTCCTCGCTCACCGAAGGCGGTTGGGTGGTTCCGCCGACAAACCCGGTAACCTTCGGAGTGCCCTTGACGATGTGCCAGGTCTCGTCATCGAGCTCCATCTGCACCAGAATGTAACCCGGGAAGAACTTCCTCGAGGAGGTCTTCTTCTTCCCCTTGACCAACTCCACCACCTTTTCCATCGGGACCAAGATTTCGCCGAACAACTCTTGTTTGCCCAGGGTCTTGATCCGCTCCTCCAAGGCCGTCTTCACCTTGTGTTCATAACCCGAAAACGTATGCACTACGTACCAATTCTTCTTCGCCATACTGGAGAACCTGAATGAGGCTAACGAATGATGGCCTGAATCGCGCGCGTCAGGCCGAAATCTACCAGCGCCAAGAACAGACCGATGATCAGAACCACGATGATGACGACCGAAGTCGCCGCATAGGTCTCCTTTCGAGAGGGCCAATGAACCTTTTTCAGCTCCTGCCAGGCCTCTTTAAAGAACTCGATCGCGTGCTGAAGGGTTGCCCGAACCTTCTTTAACCATTCTCCCATGAGGATGCCGAACGCAGTGCGGTGGCGGGTCAGGCAGGATTCGAACCTGCAACCACCGGATTTGGAGTCCGGTGCTCTATCCAGTTGGAGCTACTGACCCCAAGATCTCCTTTTTTATAACTTGACCTCTCGGTGCAGGGTGTGGGTCCGGCAGAAGGGACAAAATTTCTTCAAGGCTAGCTTGTCTGTAGTCCTCTTTCTGTTCTTGGTCGTCGTATAGTTCTTCCGCTTACACTGATCACAGGCAAACCCTATGAGTTCCCGCATGGCTTGTCCCCCAGATTCCCGCTATTGAATAATCTTCGTAACCACCCCTGCCCCAACCGTCCGGCCGCCCTCCCGGATGGCGAACCTTACCCCTTCTTCCATGGCGATCGGGGTGATCAGCGAAATTTCTATGGTCACGTTGTCGCCGGGCATGACCATCTCGGTCCCTTCGGGCAGTTTCACCACGCCGGTCACATCCGTTGTGCGAAAATAAAATTGCGGACGGTACCCGTTAAAGAAGGGGGTATGCCTACCACCCTCCTCCTTGGTCAGCACATAGGCCTCGGCGTTGCATTGCGTGTGGGGGGTAATGCTCCCCGGCTTGGCGAGGACTTGGCCCCTTTCTACTTCTTCTCGCTTGGTCCCCCTGAGCAGGACCCCGATGTTGTCTCCGGCGCGCCCCTCGTCCAGAAGCTTGCGGAACATCTCCACGCCGGTCGCGACGGTCTTCTGGGTCGCCTTGAAGCCCACGATCTCCACCTCCTCGCCCACCTTGACAATGCCGCGCTCGACCCTCCCCGTCACCACGGTACCGCGACCACTGATGGTAAACACATCCTCCACAGGCATGAGGAAGGGCTTATCCACGTCGCGCACAGGCTCCTTAATATAGCTATCTACCGCCGCCATCAGCTTCAAAATAGGGCCGCAGTGGGGACAATCGTCCTTGGCACAGCCGCACTCCAAAGCTTTGACGGCGCTACCGATGACCACTGGCACGTCATCGCCCGGAAACTGATATTTCGAAAGCAGCTCTCTGACCTCAAGCTCGACCAATTCCAACAGCTCTTTGTCGTCCACCATGTCGGCTTTATTGAGAAAGACCACCATCGCAGGGACACCCACCTGCCGCGCCAGCAGGATATGCTCGCGGGTCTGAGGCATGGGGCCATCCGCCGCCGAGACCACCAAGATGGCGCCGTCCATCTGCGCCGCACCGGTGATCATGTTTTTGACATAGTCGGCGTGGCCCGGACAATCGACATGGGCGTAATGGCGATTCGGCGTCTCATATTCCACATGAGCGATGTTGATCGTGAGACCCCGTTCTTTTTCCTCCGGCGCCTTATCGATCTGATCGTAGGCCATAAATTTGGCCATACCCTTTTTTTCCAGAATTTTAGTGATACAGGCGGTCAGGGTGGTTTTACCGTGATCCACGTGTCCGATCGTCCCAATATTCAGGTGGGGTTTTTTCCGTTCAAATTTCTGCTTGCTCATCTCGTCCTCCTATTCATTTCCGTTCCCCATTCGCACAATCGCGTCGTTGCCCGTTCAAAACTTTCCGTTCGCGACCTCCCAGGCGAAAGCCCAGGAGCGGGATCGAACCGCCGACCTCGTCCTTACCAAGGACGTGCTCTACCGACTGAGCTACCTGGGCATCTTGAGCCCTTGCAAAGTGGAGCGGGAAACGGGACTCGAACCCGCGACCCCGAGCTTGGAAGGCTCGCGCTCTACCAACTGAGCTATTCCCGCATCTTGGTGGAGAGGGGAGGATTCGAACCTCCGAAGCCGTACGGCGGCAGATTTACAGTCTGCTCCCTTTGGCCACTCGGGAACCTCTCCTCCTCTACCCCTAGACCCCATCCGCACACTGTCCAGGGACAAACCTTAGCGCTTTATTCAATGGAGACAGCCTGAACCGATCTCTTTTTGGAGCTGGCGATAGGACTTGAACCTACAACCTGCTGATTACAAATCAGCTGCTCTGCCGTTGAGCTACGCCAGCCTCGACCCTGACGTCAACTCTCCCACGCCCGCACGCAAGAATTCTCTTCCCCGCCCGCTAATCCTGGCAATAAAGATGCACGGAAAAAATTAGGGCCTAGCTTTTCAACCTTTTTGGTGAATGACAGCTAATAGAATAGAGAACCCAATGATTATAAACTGTTATTTAAAACACCTTTGTCTCCCCTTGTCAACAGCCTCAACTCGCCTCCCGCCCGACGCTCCCGAAAGCTCCGATCCGCGGTTCTTGCTCCTTTTGGCGCAGCAGCTCATAGAGGAAGATGCCGCCGGCGACCGCAACGTTTAGGGACTCCACTTTTCCACGCATGGGGAGCGAAACCAAAAAGTCACATTCCTGCCGGATCATAGGCCGCAACCCCGACCCCTCGGACCCCAGGACCACTGCGAGCTTTTCGGGATAGATTCTTTGGTAGGCCCCCTCCTTTGCGCCGGCATCCAAACCGACCGCCCAGTAACCTTTTTTTTTGAGCGCCCCAATCGCCCGTCTGAGATTGGGAACCCGGTAGATCTTCAAATGGTGAACAGCGCCCGCCGAGGTCTTGGCCACCACCGGCGTCACGCCCACCGACCGATCCTTGGGGATCACGACTTGCTGAATTCCCACCCCTTCCGCGCACCGCAACACCGCACCGAAATTGCGTGGGTCATTGAGGCCGTCTAATAGCAAAACCCAATGGTGTCCGGGCGACGCTGGGAGGTCGCCGAGGAGGTCGGCAAAATCGTAGTAAGGATACGGTGCCGCCCGAGCGACCACCCCCTGATGGTTCCGCCCCTCAGCCAGTGTGTCCAGCCGCCCTGCCTCCACATAACGGACCGAGAGGCCGCGGCGCCGTGCCTCCTGATCGATAGAGCGCAAGGAGGCGCTCCTCCTCTCCGTAACGAGCATCACTTCCCATACCTCAGCAGGCGAGGCCCTGAGTTTTTCCAAAACCGGATTGATCCCAAACAGGAGAACAGGTTTTCGTTCGGTCTGCATATCAGGGGTCGCCGTTATTTTGGGAACATTTTACAAAAACCGAAGCACCGGATAACATGTTGTCGTTGTGAAGAGAACCTTAGAGAGATACATCCTCTCCGAGATCTTGCCGCCGTTCCTGATCGGGCTCCTGGCCTTCACCGTGATTCTGCTGACCGCCCGCATACTCAGGCTTGTCGAGCTGGTCGTCACCCGCGGCCTCCCGCTGCTCCGGATCATGAAGCTGCTTGGCCTGATCCTGCCCACCTTCTTGGAATTGACCCTGCCCATGGCGCTCCTGCTGGGAATTTTTTTGGGCCTCACCAGGCTCTCAAACGATCAAGAGATCCTCGCGTTGAAGGCATCGGGAATCAGCCCTTTTTATATGCTTCGACCGGTCGGCCTGCTCGCCGTGTTGGTCTCGCTGATCACCTTTCTCACGGCCGCCTGGCTGCGACCCCACGCCCTTCTCGCCGTAAAAAAAGAACTCTACGACATTGCCAAAACCCACATCGCCTCCGGACTTAAAGAAAGAGTCTTCAACGACGACTTTCCCAACGTTCTCATCTATGTCGAAGAGCTAGTACCACCGGGAAACTCTTCCCAGGGAGTGCTCATTGTGGATCGGCGCAATCCTGCAAGGGAAATGATTATCTTCGCCAAGGTCGCGCTGATCCTTCCCGACGAGGAATCCAAGACCGTCAGCCTGAAGCTCCTGGACGGGATGGTTTACGAACGCGAACGGAATCGGCCCGGATTCAGCCAGACCCACTTTAACATCTACCATTTTAAGCTCGACCTTGAGGAGGCGTTTAGCCCCACTCAAAAAAAAGAGCGGGGACCTCGGGAGATGTCGCTGCGTCGACTGGTCAAAACCATCTTTTTGAAGCGAGAACAAGGCCTCCAACCCAACGACGAGATCGTAGAGTATCATCAGAGGCTCTCTTTGGCTCTGGCCCCGCTGGTGTTGAGTCTGCTCGGGCTCTCCTTCGTCCTGATGCCGACGCGCGCACGCGCCACTCGATCCTGGGGGCTCTCGGTCTGCCTCTTCTGGTTTCTCGCCTACTACGCCCTGCTCTCCCTGGGAAAGGCGCTCGCCGAACGGCAAATCTTGCCCCCCGCCCCCGCCCTCTGGCTCCCCACCGTAGTTTTGGGTCTCATGGCCGCACATTTCTTTCGCAAGGCGGTTAAGGAATCCCCTCTGCGATTCCTCACGCAAGTGGAAAGCCTGTTCTCCGCCTGGCTGCGAAGGCTTGCAGGCTTCAAGCAAAGGGCTCCTTGAGGCAACCCAACTTGAAAAAAGCCGATCTGCTTGTGTCGTTTCCGCTGGGAAGCCTGCTCGACCGGTATCTGATCGCCGGGTTTCTCAAGATTTTTGCCCTCAGTCTCCTGTGCCTCACCGCTCTTTACCTGGTCGTAGACTTTTTTGACCGCATCGAAAACCTTTTAAAGGCAGGGGCCCCGCTATGGACCTCGCTCCGATACTTTCTCTACAAGCTTCCGCTGCTGATCTCCCGTGTCGTGGGCTTTGCGGCGTTGTTCTCCACGCTTTTCTTTCTCGGGACCTTGTCACGGAATCAGGAAATTACGGCCATGCGCTCTAGCGGCCTGAGCCTGCGCCGGATCTCGCTACCGCTCCTTTTGTGCTCGCTCTTTCTCGCTTTGCTTGTCTTTTTCTGCAACGAAGCCTTAGTCCCCATCTTTACTCGCAAGGCCCAAGACATCTACAAAACGGAGGTCAGAAAAAAACCCCTCCGGAGCGTGCTCGGGACGGAGGACTTCTGGATCCCGGGAGCGGGCAGTTTCATCCGCGTGGATCACTTTGATACCAGGGAAAACACTCTCAAAGGCGTCTCCGTTTTTCTGCTCCATCGCGACTTCAGCCTAAGCGGCCTTATCGAGGCTCCCACGGCGCGCTGGAATGGCGCGCGCTGGGAGGCCAAGGAAGCCACGGAGTGGACATTCCTGCCGAATGGACAGATGAGGCGGCGCAGACTGGATGTGTCCGTACCCCTTTCGGAGACGCCCGAGGATCTCAAGCTCTTCATTCGGGAGCCCGAAGAATTCAGCCTCTTCGAGCTCAGGAAACAGATTGCCGACCTCAGGGGAAAGGGCATCGACACCAAAGAATACGAAGTCGATCTGCAGATAAAATTCGCCCTGCCGCTGCTCTCTCCCCTGCTGGTTCTTTTGGGCATCCCCTTCGCCCTCAAACACGGTCCCAGCGGAGGCATGGCCCTGAGCTTCGGAATCAGCCTCTTGGTGGGCTTGGGTTACTGGTTTTTGACGGCCTTCTCCGTCTCCCTCGGTCATAGTGGAGCGGTGAACCCGTGGATTGCGGCCTGGGTGCCCAACCTAACCCTGGCCCTAATCGGATTTTTCTTCTCCCTTGCCGAGGATTAGTTAGCGCTTAAGGGACCAAAGCCGTCCCCCCCAAACCTTCGATCTCAGGCCAACCGAACATGAGATTCATATTTTGCACGGCTTGGCCGGCCGCCCCTTTGACCAAATTGTCGAGCGCCGTGATCACCACAAGACGTTTGGCGTGGGGGTCATAGCGAAACCCAATGACGCAGTCGTTGGAGCCTCTGACCTCTTTGGTCTCGGGGAAGACCCCATAGGGCAAGACGCGCACGAAAGGGTCCTGATGGTAAAAGGACTCGTAGAGCTCGGCCAGTTTCGCCTCCGAGAGCGGCTTTTTGAGCTCCACGTACATCGTCGACAAAATACCCCGGTTCATGGGAACCAAGTGAGGGGCGAAAAGGACCGCAACCGATCGCCGAGCGATCTGGCTCAGCTCTTGCTCGATTTCAGGGGCATGGCGATGTACTCCGACGCTGTAGGCTTTGAAGTTCTCATTGACCTCACTAAAGGAAAGCTCCACGGCGCTGCTCCTGCCTGCCCCAGTGACTCCTGATTTGGCGTCGATCAGGACCGTTCCCCGAACCACTCTGGCGGCAAAAACGGGGGCCAATCCAAGGACGGCCCCCGTGGGATAGCAACCGGGATTGGCCACAAGACGAGCCTTGGCGATGGCCCTGCGGTGAATCTCTGTTAGACCGTAGACCGCCCGCCGCAAAAGATGGGGGGCCTTGTGTGGGCTATACCACTGGCGATAGAGCTCCGGATCGTGAAGGCGAAAATCGGCGCTGAGATCAATCACCCTCGTGCCCTGCTCCACGAGCCGGGCCACGGCATCCATGGACGTTTTATGGGGAAGGGCGGCGAACGCAAGCTCGCACCGCGAGGCCACCTTCTCGACCTGGATGTCTTCTAAGAAGAGTTCGCACTTGCCCGCAAGGGAATGATGGATCTCGCTGATCCGCTTCCCCGCAAATTGCTGGGAGGTGACCACGGCAACTCTCACTCGCGGATGTTGCAGGAGGATCCGGAGCAGCTCGATCCCGGTATAACCCGTAGCCCCAAGCACCGCCACGCGCATACCGGTGCGTCTAGCGCGGGAAGCTGTCTGAGCTGAATATTTCAACGCTTTGAGTACTGGGGCCGCTTGCGCGCCTTGTGCCGGCCGTATTTTTTCCGCTCCACCGCGCGCGGGTCGCGTGTGACGAAGCCGGCTTTCTTCAGCGGGGAGCGAAATTCGGGGCTAGCCTGAATGAGGGCGCGGGTAATGCCGTGGCGTATGGCGCCTGCCTGGCCTGAGATGCCCCCTCCGGTCACGTTCACTTCGGTATCAAAATGGCCCGCGGTCTGCGTCACCTCAAAGGGTTGAAGCACGATCATGCGGGCCGTCTCACGGCCAAAATACTCCTCCAAAGCCCGATCGTTGATGAGCACATTGCCCTTTCCCTCTTTCAGGTAGACACGCGCTACCGAGGTCTTTCTCCGCCCGGTGGCATAAAATACCTTGTCCGGCATGTCTGAACTCCTACAAACTCAGCGGTTGAGGTTTTTGCGCTTGGTGGGGATGATCGGGGCCGGAATAAACCTTTAATTTGGTAACAAGCCTTCTCCCCAAACGGTTCCGGGGCAGCATCCCCTTCACCGCCGCCCGAATAAGGGTTTCGGGCTTCTTCTCCAGCAGCTTGCCGGCAGCCGTCTCCCGAATGCCTCCGGGATATTCGGTATGCCGGTAATAAATCTTCTGCTCGAGTTTCCTACCCGTAAGCTTGACCCTGCGCGCGTTGATGACAATAACAAAGTCCCCCCCATCCACATGGGCAGTAAAGCCGGGCTTGTGCTTCCCGCGCAGGATCTTTGCCACCGCGCTGGCCAGCCGCCCCAACACCTTACCGTACGCATCCACCACATACCACTGCCGCTGGGAGAGGGCTTCCTTGGATTTCATCTGATACGTCTTCACACCGATCTCGATATCCCGCTCTGCTAGCAGCTCGAAGCACCTGCCAGCCCTGAAATTGGCGGGGCCGACGAGACTCGAACTCGCGACCTCCGGCGTGACAGGCCGGCGTTCTAACCAACTGAACTACGACCCCGTCTTAGCTAATAGCAAACAGCCTATAGTTACTAGTGCTCCGTCCCACCGCCCAAAATTTCTGCTCCCCCTCTACTCACCAATTACTATTCACCATTCGCTAATTCAGTGGGCGGTACAGGATTTGAACCTGTGACCCCCGGCTTGTAAGGCCGATGCTCTCCCGCTGAGCTAACCGCCCCTTCGGCCGAAAACACCAGCCTCCTAACCCTCACTTGAGACTAACCCCGACCCCTCTCGTCTCAAGTTCTCGTCCGTTCTCAAACGAAGTAGATTGAGTTTAGCTGAGGGACTCTTTCAGGGTTTTGCCCGCCTTAAACTTAGCGGCTCGGGAGGAGGCAATCTGAATGGCCTCTCCGGTCTTGGGGTTTCTCCCCGTCCTGGCCTTACGATGGGAAACCGAAAAAGTTCCGAATCCAGAGATGTTGACCTTTTCGCCGTTCTTCAAGGCGGCGATGATGTCGTCAAAGAGGCTATTGACGATCTCTTCAGCCTTCTCCTTAGGAATCTCGGTCTTGTTCGCCACCGAGTCGACCAAATCCGCCTTTGTCATGACTCTAGTTCATCCCACCGAGCTTACTCGCAGGGCAAAGATTCTTTATAATCACAGGCCGGCCCCGGTGTCAATCATCCGGACCCCGTTTTATCGGGTACCCGACTCACTGCGGCAAGATACCTGCCCCGGGACCCTCTTCCTCTTTTTCACTATAGGCGGGGTGATCCTCGCTGGCTTGGCCCGATTCCGCCTTTTTCTTCAAAAAGCTCTCTGGATCCGCTAGCACGAGCGCCTTTTTCAAAACCTCATCCATGTGGGCGACCATGACAAGCTCGACCGTCTTTAAAATCGTCTGTGGGACCTCCTCGATGTCCTTCTCGTTTTCCGCCGGAATCAGCACGGTCTTGATCCCACCCCGGTGAGCCGCCAAAACTTTTTCTTTCAACCCACCGATGGGGAGAATGTTGCCCCGCAACGTGATCTCTCCGGTCATGGCGAGATCGGGACGGACGGGGGTTCGTGTCAGAGCAGAAACCAGGGAAGTCGCCATGGTGATCCCTGCAGAGGGTCCATCCTTGGGAATCGCGCCCTCGGGCACGTGGATATGGACATCAACCTTCTGGTAGAAATCCCTCTCCAGCCCCAGTTCCTCCGCACGCGAGCGGACATAGCTCATGGCTGCTTGGGCCGATTCCTGCATGACGTCGCCCAACTTACCCGTAATGATGAGCTGGCCCTTGCCCGGCATGATCGTCACCTCGGTCTCCAGCAGCTCGCCTCCCATCTCGGTCCAGGCGAGACCCGTGGTCACTCCGATACGCTCTTCCACCTCCGCCTTCCCATAACGAAACTTGGGCGCTCCCAGATACTTGTGCAAGCTCTTTGCAGCGACTCGGATACTCGCATTCCTGTCCTTCTTGACCACCTCCACCGCTACCTTGCGGCAGATCGAGGCGATCTCGCGGTCCAGATTCCGCACGCCGGCCTCTTTGGTGTAATGACGGATCAATCCGAGAATGGAGTTGTCGGTGAAAAAGATATTTTCCTTGGTCAGGCCGTTGGCCTCCCGCTGCTTTTCCACCAGGTATTTCTTGGCGATGTTGAGCTTCTCCAGTTCCGTGTATCCAGCAATCCGGATAACCTCCATCCGGTCCTCAAGCGGGCGGGGAATTCGATCTAAGGTATTCGCGGTGGTGATGAACATCACCTTGGAAAGATCGTAGTCCAAATCCAGGTAGTGATCGTTAAAGGCGAAGTTCTGCTCCGGATCCAACACCTCCAGCAGGGCTGAAGACGGGTCGCCGCGAAAATCTGTCGACATTTTATCGACCTCATCCATGAGAAAGACCGGATTGCTCGAGCCGGCCTTCTTCATGAACTGAATGATTTTCCCCGGAAGGGCTCCGATATAGGTGCGGCGATGCCCGCGGATCTCCGCCTCATCGCGCACCCCACCGAGAGATACGCGGATAAATTTCCGTCCGGTCGCCCGGGCGATGGAGCGCCCCAGCGAGGTCTTGCCGACCCCCGGAGGTCCCACCAGGCAGAGGATCGGACCCTTCATCTTCCCCACCAGGCTCTGAACGGCCAGATATTCGAGGATCCGCTGCTTCACCTTCCCCAAGCCGTAGTGGTCCTCCTCTAGTACCCGTTCGGCCTCCTTGATGTCCAGCTTATCATCGGTAAATTCGTTCCATGGAAGGCCCAGGATCCAATCGATGTAGTTCCTGACCACCGTGGCCTCCGCCGACATCGGGGACATCATCTTGAGTTTCTTCAGCTCCTTTTCGACCTTGTCCCGAGCCTCGGCGGAGAGTTTCTTTTCCTTGATCTTCTCCTCGATCTCCTGAATCTCGTTTTTGAACTCGTCCTTCTCGCCGAGCTCCTTCTGGATCGCGCGCATCTGCTCGTTCAGATAATACTCTTTCTGGGAGCGCTCCATTTGCTTCTTGACGCGCGAACGAATTCGCCGCTCCACCTCCAGGATCTCGATTTCCGCGCGCATGTGACCCAACACCTTCTCTAAGCGCTCGGCGGCGTTAAAAGTCTCGATCAGATTCTGCCGATCCTCCAGCTTGATCCCGAGATGGGCCACAATCGTATCCGCGAGCCGCGCCGGCTCGTCGATCGAGGAGACCGACGTGACCATCTCGGGCGGGATTTTCTTCTTCAATTTGACGTAATTTTCAAAGGTGCTGTGGACTTCTCGGATCAGGGCCTTGACTTCCGTGTTCTGCTCCACCACTTCAGCGATCTCCTCGACCTCCACCAGAAAAAAGTCCGGGTGGCTCAAATAACGGGTGACCTGAGCCCGCTTTTTGCCCTCGATCAGGACTTTGACGGTGCCGTCGGGGAGCCTCAGCATCTGCACGACGTTTCCCAATGTCCCCACTCGATAAATGTCATTTTCGGTGGGGTCATTGGTCTTCGCATCTCTCTGTGATGAGAGAAAAATCGGCCCCTGTTTTTGCGTCGCCTCCTCCAGAGCCTTAATCGATCGCTGCCGACCCACAAAAAGGGGCACCACCATGTGAGGGAAAACAATGATGTCCCTTAGCGGCAGCAGAGGCACTCCCACGGAGCCGTTGGCCTCCTTTTCCTTGTCGTCTTTCTTGTCGTTGCGAAACAACATAACTTCCCCCCTAGGCGCTCTCGGCGGCCTTGCTGTATACCACAATTGGAGGCTCGTTGCGGACCACGACCTCGTCGGAGATGATGACCTCCTTGATGTTGAGCTGGGAAGGCATCTCGTACATGACATCGAGCATGATGTTTTCCATGATCGCCCTGAGACCACGGGCTCCGGATTTTCTCTTCATGGCCTCCCGGGCGATCGCCTGAAGCGCCTCCTCGGTAAACTTGAGATGGACACTCTCCATCTCAAAGAGCTTCCAATACTGTTTGGTGAGCGCGTTCTTGGGTTCCTTGAGGATCCGCACTAGCGCCGCCTCATCGAGCTCATCAAGCGTGGCCACGACCGGCAGCCGGCCGATAAACTCGGGGATCAGGCCAAATTTGAGCAGGTCTTGGGGTTGGACTTCGTGCAGGAGCTCACTCGTGCGCCGGCCGTCGCGCTCTTCCAGCTCACCGCCGAAACCCATGCGCTTGCGCCCGGTCCGCTTGCGGATGATGTCCTCCAAGCCAACAAAGGCCCCCCCGCAGATAAACAGGATGTTCGTGGTGTCAACCTGGAGAAATTCCTGCTGGGGGTGCTTTCTACCCCCTTTGGGCGGCACGCTTGCCATGGTCCCCTCAATAATCTTCAGGAGCGCCTGTTGTACCCCTTCGCCCGAGACGTCCCGGGTAATCGAGGGATTATCCGATTTACGCGAGATCTTATCGATTTCGTCGATGTACACAATCCCTCTTTGGGCTTTTTCCACATCGTAGTCCGCCGCTTGAAGGAGGTTAAGGATGATGTTCTCCACATCCTCGCCTACGTAGCCCGCCTCGGTCAGGCTCGTCGCGTCCGCGATGGTAAAGGGAACTTGCAGAAAACGTGCCAGCGTTTGTGCCAGCAGCGTTTTCCCCGAGCCGGTGGGCCCCAGCAGCAGGATGTTGCTCTTCTGCAATTCCACATCCCCCGTCATCATCTGGCTGTCGATCCGCTTGTAGTGGTTGTGGACGGCGACTGCTAAAATTTTCTTCGCCCGCTCCTGGCCGATGACGTACTGGTCTAAGACTCGCTTAATCTCGACCGGCTTGGGAACATTAGAAGAGGAGGCCAGAGCTTCTTCATGGTCAACCTCCTCCGCGATGATATCGTTGCACAAATCGATGCATTCGTCACAGATGTAAACGGTCGGGCCGGCGATGAGCTTGCGAACCTCATCCTGACTCTTGCCGCAAAACGAGCAAACAAGATTACCCGATCGGTCTTCACCGTGCTTTGGCATAGAATCCCCGCCTCACTTCTTGGAATTGGTTTCCGGCCGGTTCACGATCACCTCATCCACCAAACCGTACTCCATGGCCTGCTTCCCGCTCATAAAAAGGTCGCGATCCGTGTCCTTCTCGATTCGCTTCAGGCTCTGTCCCGTATGTAGCATAAGGATGTTGTTAAGCTCTTCCCTTACACGCAAGATCTCGCGCGCCTGTATATCCACGTCGGCCGCTGTGCCCTGAAAGCCCCCCAAAGGCTGGTGAATCATGATCCGGGCGTGGGGAAGCGCATAACGCTTTCCCTTCGTCCCCGCCGCTAAAAGGAGGGCTCCCATGCTAGCGGCCTGACCGATGCAGACCGTCGAGATCTGGGGCTTCACGTACTGCATGGTATCGTAGACAGCGAGACCCGCGGTCACCGAGCCCCCGGGGGTGTTGATGTAGAAATAAATATCCCGCTCCGGATCCTCAGACTCCAGAAAAAGGAGCTGGGCGGTAATCAAATTGGCCACCTCGTCCGTGATCACCGTCCCCAAAAAGACGATCCGGTCCTTGAGCAAGCGCGAGTAGATGTCATAGGCTCTTTCGCCCCGCCCCGTTTGCTCGACGACGATCGGGATGAAGTTCATCTTCGGGATCAATCCTTCCGCAACTAAACCATTCTAACTTTTTTTACCCTGCGCATCAACCTTTGACCCGCTCCAATCCTTCTCGGTCACTTTGGCATGGTCGAATAAAATATCAACCGTCCGCTCGAAAACCATCTGGGAACGAAGCTCTTCTCGCGCATCGTCTCGGGCATAGATGCGGTGCACGGTCGGTCCCTTCTCCCCGGCTGACCGTGCCATTTGATCGATCCGCTCTCGGATCTCATCGTCCGAAACCGAGGTCTTTTCCAGCTGCGCAATCTTCTCGATCAAGAGCGTAGCGCGCACCTGGCGCTCGGCCTGCGGCTCCAACTCTTTCCGCAACCGCTCCGGCGCCGGCACTTGGCCAGACCCCTCGTTCGGGAGGCGCGCCTGCTGGCGCTCCAACAGGTAGCGAAGCTGGCGCTCCACCATGGCGGCTGGAACCTCGAAGGGATGGACCTCGATCAAGCGAGTGAGCAGCTGTTCTTTCAGGTCTCTCGTCTGAAGCTCTTTGAGCTCGTTCTCAAGGCGGGCACGGATTTTCTGGCGCAACTCCTCGAGAGAGCCGCATTCGCCGCGGTCCTTGGCGAACTCATCATCGAGAGGAGGCAGGATCTTTTTTTTGATGTCCCGAACGGTAACGGAAAACTCAACCACTCTTCCCGCTAGCTCTCGATTAAAATAATCTTCCGGGTACGCGACACTAATATGATGTTCTCCATCCATTTTCAACCCAATGAGGGCCGCTTCAAACTGAGGCAGTGCATCGCCGCTGCCGATCTCAACAGGATAGTTCCGGGCCTCGCCTCCCGAAAACGGTTTGCCACCGATGGAGCCGGTAAAATCGAGCACCACGAAATCCCCTCGCTCGACCGCGTCGCGCCCCTCCACGGGTTCCAATTGGGCGTGGCTGTGCTGCAGACGGCGAAGCGCCTCGTCCACCTGCTCATCTTCCACCTTGAGTTTGAGCTTTTCCACCTCTAACCCGAGATAGTTTTTCGCCTCGATGTCTGGCTTGACCTCAACCACCGCGGAGAATGTAAAGGTCCTATCTTCTTCCAAGGGGTCGGCCTCGACTTCAGGATGGGAGACCACCCGGAGCCCCTTCTCTTTGATGATTTCACTTAAGGACTGCTCCACCAAACGCGAACGAACCTGCCCTCGAACTTCGCCCCCGTAGAGGCCTTCCAGCAGAGAGCGTGGCGCCTTGCCGGGTCGAAACCCGCGGATCTTGACGCGCCTGCCGAGCCCTTCGTAGGTACGGAAAAATTCCTGGTTCACTGCCTCCGCAGGAAGCTCCACGCGGATTCTACGCCGAATCGAGCTTAAGATGTCGAGGTCGACTTTCATTTTCCATCAGTCGGTATGAGGGGAACCATGGTCTGTGGTGCGAGAGGGGGGACTCGAACCCCCACGGGTTACCCGCTAGATCCTAAGTCTAGTGCGTCTGCCAATTCCGCCACTCTCGCACCCCACAAGATCGGTGGGCTAGAAGAGCTTCGGCTCCTGACCCGCCATGCTTAAGAAGCCCCACAAGCGATCCTGCCAAGGAAGAAGAGTAAGGAACAAAAGAAAGCATGTCAAGTAATCATTAAAGTTTTGTCCGCAAGGCGAGAGCGAACCCGGCGAATGACCCGGTTTGTGAAATCTTTTCATAGAGAATGCAAACAGGACACGTGGCGGCGCGTAACACCATCATAACTTCCTTTTTATCGGATATAGACCCGATTCCCAGAATTTGGAAAAAAGCGGGCTCCCCTTTCCCATTTCCTAGAAAGTCAACTCCTATGGGATGAAAGTCCGGCGGGTGTGATCCAGCTCAAAGCTTTCCCTCTTTCTCTTGGTACGGATCTTGCGCAAAGCGCTGGTCAGCCCATCTTCAAACGAGTGTGCTAAAACAAAGACGGATCGGCGCCCACGGTTAAAATCATCAATGCGTCGAATCAGAAACGGGAGGATCTCAGGTTATGGAAGCGATCGTTATCAACCCGCCGCAACTGGTGCAGCCCAGAGGGTACAACCATGGATTCAAAATAACCGGGGCGGCTACCCTACTTTTTCTCGGCGGACAAGTGGGATGGGACCAAGACGGCCGCCTTGTCGGAGAAAACGATGTCGTCGCCCAGTTTGACAAGGCTCTGCAAAATATCCTCGCCGTTGTGAAAGCGGCGGGCGGCGAGCCTGAAAGCATCGTCAAACTCAACCTCTACGTCACCGACAAAGAGGCTTACCTCGCCGCTCAGAAAGAGTTGGGGCTGGTCTACCGCCGACATATGGGAAAACACTTTCCCACCATGACGCTGGTCGAGGTCAAGAGCCTTTACGAACCCGGAGCAAAGGTGGAAATAGAAGGCTTGGCGGTTCTATAAGGCAGGCCCAAGCGTATCCCTATTCACGCACGGGCGAGATGGTTTCTGCTCCGCTGGGATTTTTTCACCTGCGGATTCCATCAAAGCCCCAACCAATAATCCCACCACTCCCCCGCGGAAGGTTCCTCACAGGGCAACTGCGCGATCAAAGAGTGGCTCAACGCTTGCGGCGTGCCGAGCTGCGCTGCACGGTGATGCAGTTCCGCAATCCACTCACGGTGAAGCCCTGCGGCTGTGGCCTCCTCGACAGTCGCCGCCACATAGTCGGTACCGTGAGCCCGCTCATGAACGATGGGCCCCTGGCCGAGCAAGGCGAGCACCGCCCGCCTTGGCCCCTCGTCAAAGATAAGGTCGGGTACGTCGAAGACCGGCAGGTCATGGCGCACAACTTCGGCGCCTGTTCGATGAACGGGCGGGATGTCAAGCCCGGCGGCAGGGTAGAGGCGACCGTAGGTCTCGTGCGTGTGAACGATCGCACGGACATCGGGTCTAGCCATAAAGATGTCGCGGTGGAGGAAGCGGAAGGGGGGAGGCTCCAGGGGACCGTCCACCCAATGGCCCGCCATATCGACGGTTGCCAGCTCTTCAGCTTGCAGCCGCCCGAGATCACCGCGCGGGCTGATGACAAATCGATCTGAGTTGGGCAGGCGGTGGCTTACATGCTCCAAATGCCGGACGACGCCGAAGCGCCGCAGGATATGGCAAGCGCTTGCCACCAACTTCTTGACGCCCTCGACCGAGTCCGGGCTTGGGTTGGGCGGCGGTGGTGGCTTGGAACCTGGATCCAGCGTGGCGTAATAAGCACGGAAGTCTTCCATGCTGGCCCTTTGCGCAGCTATGCGCTCGGCGTGCTGGCGGCTGACGGTTTTCAGTTTTCCCATGGAAGCCGCAAGACGGCTCAGCCTCGCAAGCTCCTCAAGTTGCTGGGCGCGGCAAAGCACCTCGGCCAACCCAGAGCCCACGACCAGCAGTCCGTGGCCAGGGAGCTGGCAGGCTGGAGCCCGACCCAAGACGCGAGCAAGGGCATCGGCCTGACCTGGCGTGGTGACGAGCTCCCCGCGGCCGTAGCGTGGCAGAGGTGACTGGATCAGGTCAGCGCCCTGATGAGCCAAAGCGAGCAGCCCCCGCTCCACCAGCCCGAAGGCGAGCATCTCAGGCTGGTGCGTATGCAATACTGCGCTAACGTCCGGCCGGGCGCGGTAGATGGCCAAATGCATGGCGAGATCGTGCGGAGCAGGGAATTCCCCCTCCAGCACTCGCCCATCCATTCCGACTGCCAGCAAGTCGGAAGCGCGCAGCCGGTTCGGCGGCGGGCTGCCCGGAGCCCTGCCAGGCGTAACGAGAAACCTCTCCTCACCAATCTTAACGCTCGCATGGCCGAGCAGGCTGACCAAGCCCAGCAGGTGGGCGACCCGCAACGTACGGGCCAACTCCTCAGCTAAGACATGAGACATGGTTCACCTCCGCTTTCCCGCCTTTGCTGATGCAGCACCCGTACCAGCGCAACCTCTGTGTGGAACGCACTCGACGCTTATTATTAGAGGAGGGGCTTGATGGACAATTTGAGGAGGAAGGCTGGGTTTTAAGATTTGGTGGGCCGCCGGAGACTCGAACCCCGGACCCGCTGATTAAGAGTCCCGACAATGACCCGACTAATATCGTCATTTCACCAGCGCAGGAGGGAAAGGCTGGGGATCTTGGGGAAGCTTCGCTCATCGCGGGTGGCAACACCGTACCCCTTGGCAATAGCTGTCGCCGCAATCACCAGGTCATGCGGTCCGATGACTATTTTTCTCGTGGCCAGCTCTGCCGACAGGCGCGCATGGATGCGAGCCGCCAGAAGATCAAAGGGGATCACCGGAAGCCGAGCCAACAGACCCTCCACAAATGCTTCCCGGCGGTTCCGTTGTGCTGGCGTCCTTGCCCGGTGCACACCGTGGAGTAACTCTGACGCGGTGACCGCTGAGATAGCGAAATCTTCTTGCGCGTGCTCGGCAAGCAACGCTTCAAGGTCGAGATGTCCACGTTCTGCAGCAATCAGAACGCTTGAGTCGATCAGCGCTCCCATGCTGATTCCGGGACTCCAGTCTCTTGTCGAGTTGCTTCTTCCACTGCATCCCAGAAGCCTGCGTCGGGTTTTGGCAGAGAGCGGAGCAATGCCAACAAATCGGCTCCGGTAAATCTAGGGGGCCTGACCGGCGAGATTTCACACACAGGCTCGCCTCCCCGCTCAATCACAAACGCCTCGCCACGGTAGCGGACGCGGTTGAGCAGGTCGGAGAAGGTTCGTGCTGCTTGCGTCGCCGAGAGGGTGTGAGCCGGTTTATGAGCGACGGGGCTGGTTGGTTGTCGTTTTCCCTTTGTCCGGCCTTTTTGAACCGGAATACCATCCGCTTTGACTGATTTCATGATAATCTGATTATCTGTTTCCTGGGTCCTTGTCAAGGCCGATAGGAAATCAACCCGCCAATGCCCGTTTTGACGCGGGGGACTGTCCGAGGTAGCCCTACGTCAATTTGAGCCCGGGGATCCGTCGCTACCAGACGGCAGGTCTACAAGTTATTGAAAAGTTTGGTGGGCCGCCGGAGACTCGAACTCCGGACCCGCTGATTAAGAGTCAGCTGCTCTACCAACTGAGCTAGCGGCCCACGTCCTCGCTGCGCTCGGAATTGCAGATATCAGATTACAGATCTCAAATCATCAGCAATCTGAAATTTGAGATTCGCCATCCCAAAGGGCTTGGGGTGAGTGAAGGGATTTGAACCCTCAACCCCTGGAGCCACAGTCCAGTGCTCTAACCAAATTGAGCTACACTCACCGTATCGAAGGCGATGCTGGCGCGCCAGAAGGGATTCGAACCCCTGACCTACGGCTTAGAAGGCCGTTGCTCTATCCAACTGAGCTACTGGCGCCCTAAAACAGCAATCAGTAAATAGTCAATAGTGAACAGTCCCCGACCCCTCCGCCTTCTTCAAACGACTGTCTACCATTCACTGTTGCCTGTTCACAATTGACCGTAATGTTGGTCGGGGCGAGACGATTTGAACGTCCGACCCCCTGCGCCCAAGGCAGGTGCGCTACCAGGCTGCGCTACGCCCCGTCACGCGCGAACAAAAAATCATTCTACACATGCTCGGAGTGAAATCAAGGAGGACCGAGCAAAGGGTTGCGTCAAATGAGGGGCTGACTAGGCTTTCTGAGCGTAACATGAACAAAGCAGCAGCGAGACACCGAGCACGTGCGGAACATAGGCTCTGAGGGGGCGAATCTGAAGATCGCAGACGTAGGAGTAGACAGGTTCCCTCAAGGCCCTGACGGTTGAAGTAAGCAGACAAGGGGTTGGGGAGCGGCCCTCAAGGAATTGGCCCATCGGCTGCGGTCGGAAGAGTCGCCCACGAGGAGCAGCGTGTCAAAGACATTCCGGAAGGTTCGTCCTAGCAAGTGCGAGGGTCGCTGCGAGGCCGTGGAGCGAGGGCAGTCCCGAAGCCCGCAGATTCAGACGCTAACGGAGCAATGGAAGCAGCGACGGGAGCGCTTGCGCTAGCTTCCGGAGCGCTTTCCCCCGATGGCTGACGCGCCCTTTGGTTTCCCGGTCGACCTCGCCAAAGGTCTTACCGAAAGGAGGATAAAAAAAGAGCGGATCGTACCCAAACCCGTTCTTCCCTCTGGGGGCAAAGGCGATCCAGCCCTCGCACTCCGCGCGAAACAGCCATTCCCTGTGGGCCCCTGAAGTCGGTAGGCACAGCGCGAGCACGCAGACAAAGCGGGCTTGCCGCTGCTCTCGGGGCAGACCGGTCAGGGCTTGCAGAAGCTTCTCGTTATTCCGAGCATCGTCTGCATCCTCGCCGCTATAGCGCGCCGAATGGACCCCTGGCGCCCCACCCAAGGCTTCCACTTCGAGTCCGGAATCGTCGGCCAGGGTCAGTATACCGGAGAAGTCCGCAAGGGTCCGAGCTTTCTTCAGGGCATTCTCTTCAAAGCTCTTCCCATCCTCGATGACTTCGGGATACCCGCCGAGACTGCTAAGAGGCACGATTTGAATCGGGAGACCCTTGAGGACCGCCTCAATTTCGGCGAGCTTTCCTGCATTGGTCGTTCCGACTAGAAGTTCCATGGCTAAAGGACCCACCTGGTCTAAAGGGAATCCCAAAACTCTTCCTCTCTGATCCCAGTCTGGCGCAGCATCCTCTGTGTTATTGGGTGATAGAGCTCGATGCGATCATGCCGCACGAGGGTAATAGGGTTTGGCTTTTGAGGATGCCGTAGTCTTATGTGGGAGCCAGTTTGGTGCTGAATGAAGAAACCAAGTTTGAGTAGTGCTCGAAGGATACGGCGGGGTTTAAGGGCAGGTATTTTTTTACTCACGCGGCTTTAAGGCTTACGCGGAGCTTTTCAGTGCGTGGTTTTTTGGGGATATCTTTAGGAAAAGGGACCTTTTCCTTGGCCATCCCTTCCAGAGCGCAACGGATGGCATCACGGGCCATCTCGCGGGCCTCTTCGAGTGAGCGACCAGCGGTGACTATTTCGGGAAGGGCCGGAACGATCACTTGATAGCCCCCTCCCTCTAAGGGCTCGAAGATGGCTGTATACCTGTAATCTATTGTTGGCATTTTCTGCTCTTCTTGTAAGTTTATTGAGTTTAAAGACTTTCGTCAACGGCAGCCCGCAGAACTTCTATGACTTTATTTGGGCGAGAACCTTTTTCTGGACCCTCAGAAGGTCGCGAATACCCTGGCCGGCGAGCTCGGCCATCTTATCCAGTCTCTTCTTAGTGAACGGATCGCTCTCCGCGGTCCCCTGGACCTCGACAAACTTCCCCGCCCCGGTCATGACGAAATTCATATCCACGGCTGCCCGGCTGTCCTCTGCATAGGTGAGGTCCAACAGGACCCGACCGTCGACGACCCCCACGCTGACCGCGGCAACCGAGTCGCGGATCAGATCACTCGATATCACGCCCTGTTTGAGCCAGCGGTGGTGAGCCTGTGCCAAAGCCACATAGGCCCCAGTGATGGAAGCGGTGCGGGTACCGCCGTCTGCCTGAATCACATCGCAGTCGATCCACACGGTCCTCTCCCCCATCCTATCTAGATCGGCAACCGCCCGCAGGCTGCGTCCAATCAGGCGCTGGATCTCGTGGGTCCTTCCGCCAATCCTACCCCGCGCCGCCTCGCGCGAAATACGGACCTGGGAGGAGGACGGCAGCATCCCATACTCGGCAGTGATCCAGCCCTTGCCGCTGTTGCGCAAAAAAGGAGGAACCTTATCCTCCAGCTTGGCCGTGCAGATGACGCGCGTATCGCCCATCTCGATCAGGACCGAGCCATCGGCATGCTTGATGTAGCCCGGCGTGATGGTGATGGGCCTTAATTGCGTAGTCTTGCGCCCGTCTGCCCGCATCGCTATGTACTCAGGTGAAAGACCACCATTTTAAGCTCCGTCATCTCCTCGACGGCGTAGCCCGGCCCTTCCTTGCCGAAGCCCGACTCCTTCAGACCGCCGTAAGGCATCAGATCCGCCCGCCACTGGGGACCCCAGTTGATGTGCAAGTTGCCCGATTCCACTTCACGGGCAAACCTCATAGCCCACTCCAGGTTCTCTGTGAAGATACCGGCTGAGAGACCATAAACAGTATCGTTGGCCAGCGCGATGGCCTCATCAATGGAATTAAAGGGGGTCACTGCTACCGCCGGGCCGAAGAGCTCATCACAGGAGATACGCATTTCGGGTTTCACGTCTGCTACCACCGTGGGGTGATAGATCGCTCCCCGCCTCATGCCGCCAGCGACGACCCGGGCACCGCCCCCAACAGCCTCCCGCACCCACTCCTCCACGCGCACAGCGTCCCCTTCCCGGATCATTGGACCCACATTGGTCTGCTCGTCAAGCTGGTTCCCCGTGGTCAGGGCTTGCACCTTGGGGCCCAGAGCGCTCAAAAAATCGCTATACACCTTGCTCGCGGTCAGAACCCTTTGTGTGGAGATGCACGTCTGACCGGCATTGCCATACCCAGTGGCGACAACGGCTGTCGCCACTCTGTCCAGATCAGCATCGGGCATGATAATCAGAGGAGAATTGGAACCGAGTTCCATGGTGACCTTCTTGAGACCGGCCATACGGCAGATTCGCTCGCCGATTTCCCGGCTTCCCGTAAATGTGATCTTGCGCACGCGGCGGTCGGAGACGAGGACGTCTCCGATGTCAGCCCCAGAACCGGTAAGGCACTGAATCCCCTGTGGAGGGAGCCCCGCCTCCAGCAGGATCTCTGTGAGCCTCAGCGCCGATAGAGGGGTATCAGTCGCCGGTTTAATGATTACGGAGTTGCCGGCGGCTAAGGCCGGTCCGACCTTATGACAGACCAGGTTCAGCGGAAAATTGAAGGGACTGATCGCCGCCACCACACCACAGGGAACTCGCAAAGTGAAACCGAGTTTCCTTGCCCCTGTGGGATCTCCATCTAACGGCACGGTCTCACCGTGCAGGCGCTTGGCCTCCTCGGCCGAACCCATGATCGTCTCCACCGCCCGGTTGGCCTCTCCTCGGCCCTCGGCGATGATCTTCCCCTCCTCCGTGGAGATCAACCGCCCCAACTCCTCATTCCGAGCGGCCATCAAGTCTGCCGCCTTTCGCAAGATCCTCCAGCGTTCATAGCCGGAGAGCTTTGCCATGACTTTGGCCCCGCGTTCCGCGAAGGCCAGGGCTCGCTCCACGTCGGCGGCCTCAGCTTTAGGCACGGTGTCGATGACTGAATTATCATAGGGGTTTCGGACTTCGATCTTTTTAGACTTCTCGACCCATTCTCCCGCGAGAAATATCTTCACGGCGCACAACCTCCTTCTTGTCTGGGTGGGTTAATCCTCATTGTCGTCTTCTTGCCTGCCGCGAAAAAAGGAGCGCTCATAGGCCCGGTGAAAAGAGGTCCAGCGCGAAGCCGCTTCTTTCCTAAGCAGGCTCTGGATGCTTTGAATCTTGCCGTCCAGGTCATCCAGGTAGTGGAGCATGACGGCTTCCAAGGTTTGCGGAAGCTTTGGCGATCCGAACTCCAAGGAGCCGTGGTGGCTGACAATCATGTGCTTGAGCAGCATGCCGAGTTCCTCGGGAAAGTCGGGAACGGTCTTGATCTTGTCATTGACGATCTCGGTCTCCATGACCAGATGTCCCAGAAGCTGCCCCCGATCCGTATACTCCACTGCCCGATCGTAAGAAAACTCATAGATCTTGCCGATGTCGTGGAGAAAGCCTCCCATCAGCAAAAGATCCACGTCGATACCATGGTAGTTCTCCACCACCTTGAGGATT
>Ga0154352_1177_pt2 | contig 33653 bp, 32 predicted proteins | sample RifGroA2_FD_115880 | JGI IMG/M metagenome (GOLD analysis project Ga0154352, IMG submission 115880) | Deltaproteobacteria bacterium GWA2_57_13
TAACTCATAAAATTACTCCAGCTGTTGGTGCTCCCGGCGGCCTATTACTTATAGCACCCGGCCAGAATAAGCCTAAAAATTGGCTGATTGTCGGGTACATAGGGGCTATTTGCCAAGTTAATTGTCTCCATAGAGGATCACCCGGTAACTTGCCGCAGGCCGGTAAAAAACTCTTTGACTGAGTCCAATATCTGTTTTCTATCCCTCTCCGGATGGAACCAGCGGATCTCTTTATCGGCGCGGAACCAGGTGAGTTGCCGCTTGGCAAGATGACGTGTGTCACGCTTCATAAGGGCGACTGCTTCATCGAGAGCGACCCGGCCCCGGAGATAAAGCCCGGTCTGGCGGTAGCCGACGCTTTGAAGCGCCGGAAGATCCAGGCTGTATCCCCTCTCCACCAGCCCGTTCACCTCATCGACCAGCCCCCTGCCGATCATCTCATCGCAGCGCCGGTTGATCAGAGCGTACAGCTCTTCGCGCTCGCGATTGAGCCCTATCTTCAGAACCTCGAACGCGCTCTCTTTAAAGCCGTGCTCCTTCTGCCAGCGGCTTATCCCCTTCCCTGTCAATTCGAAGACCTCCAATGCACGGATAATCCGGTACCGGTCGTTGGGGTGGATCCGATCGGTAGCATCGGGATCGACTTGTCGCAGGCGCTGGTAGAGAAAATCCGAGCCCCTTTCCCGCGCTTCCTCTTCCAGCCGTTTTCTCACTTCAGGATTTTTCGCCGGCCCAACAAAAAGACCCTGGGTCAACGCCCTCATGTAAAGCCCAGTCCCTCCGCACACAATCGCTTTTTTCCTGCGAGCGGTAATGTCCTGAATAACCTTCAACGCCAGCTCGCGATAGAGCGCGGCGTTAAACTCACCGTCTGGGTCGACCACGTCGATGAGATGATGGGCCACTTTTTGTCTCACCGAAGCTGGAGGCTTCGCGGTGCCGATATCCATGTGGCGGTAGACAAGCTGTGAGTCGGCATTGATCACCTCACCGTCGACTTGCAAGGCGACGTCGATGGCAACCTCGCTCTTTCCCGTGCCGGTGGGACCAAGAATGACCAAGAGTTTGGGCTTCATCAATGAGTTTTCAACTGTCGGCTTTCAGCTATAAACCGTTGACCGTCAGTTTTTAGTTTTAAGTTTTTGGGGTTGAGTTGGGCCCCCATCCAAAACTAACAACTCAAAATTCAAAACTCAAAACTTCTGCTGATTGCAGACTGCTGTTATCACGTTCTCTTAAACATTCTTTCCAGTTGATCTTGACTCAGCTCGATGACGACGGGGCGGCCATGAGGACACTGGGTGGCGAAATCAACGCGGTCCAATTCATGAAGCAGGGAGCGAATTTCCTCCAGCTCCAATCTGCGGTTGGCACGGACCACGCTGTGGCAGGCGATAGTCATCAGTCGTTCTTCCAAACCTTGCCGTAATTCCGCTGATTTTCCGACCTCCGCCAATTCCGCCACCATGCTGCGTATGGCGCCGCGATAATCTCCCGGGGCAAGAAGAGCGGGCGCCGCCTGAATGGCGAAGCTGCTGGAACCGAATACCTCCACGGAAAACCCGAGCGAGTCGAGCAGGGGAAGATTTTGTTCCAAGAGCACCCCTTCAGCGACGGAGAGTTCGAGAACTTGCGGGAGCAGGAGACTCTGCCGCTGAACCTCTCCCCGCCCGAGCGCACGGCGCATCTCTTCGAAGGCGATGCGCTCATGCGCCGCGTGCTGGTCGATCAAGACCATGCCGCCAGGTGAAGCACAGACCAGGTAACAGCCGAGAATCTGGCCCAAGATATCGAGCCCGGAGAAAAATCCCTGAACGGGCTCCGACTCCTCAGTCCTGGACCGCATGGAACCGGAAGGATTGAGAGCGAATCCCTCTGCTCGTGACGACGAATGATAAGGCAAAGGAAGCTCCCGCACTTCAAAGACCGAGGCACCGGTTTGCGCAGGCGCCTTCGCCTGCATCCCTTTAGCTTCCGCTTTCAGCGCCTCCTTGACGGCTCCCGCCACGGCATCATGGATCTCCGACTGGCGGCGGAAGCGGACCTCATACTTTGCCGGGTGGACATTGACATCCACTTCCTCGAAGGGAACTTCGAGGAAAAGGACCACCGCAGGGTACCGGCCCTTCATCAACAGCGTCTCATAGCCTTGCAAAATCGCATGGCTGAGGAGTCGATCCCGAACGTAGCGCCGATTTACGTAGGTCAGGAGATAACGGGAGCTGGAAAAAGAGCTGGGGGCGGTGCTCAAGAAGCCGGAAAATGTTTTCCTTCGCTCCTCGGCACAGAAAAAGGCCATGGCGCCGGCGATCTCCGGTCCCAGGACCTGTGCCAGGCGATCCTGAAGCCGCGACACCGCGACGTAGTCCGAGACCAACGTCTCCCCCCGATAAAGCCGGAAATGGACATCACCATAGGCCAGGGCCAGACGGTTGACGACATCGCAAATATGGCTTAGCTCGGTCGCCGGCGATTTGAGGAACTTGCGCCGGGCTGGAGTATTGTAGAAAAGGTCGCGCACCTCCACCGTGGTGCCCGCGGGACAGCCCGCCATGACCGGATCCCCTTTTTTTCCGCCCTCGACGCGCAAACGATACCCCAAGGTTTCCTCACGGATGCGCGTGACAATTTCCAGTTTCGCCACGGACCCGATGCTGGGGAGCGCCTCGCCCCGAAACCCCAACGTCGCAATGCGAAAGAGATCCGCCTCGCTCTTAAGCTTACTCGTCGAATGCCGATCCACTGCTAGCACGAGATCGGACGGCGCGATGCCGGTACCGTCATCGCTGACCCGGATCAGAGATACTCCACTCCCCTCCACCCAAACCGAAATTTCATTGGCCTGAGCGTCCAGGCCGTTCTCGACTAGCTCCTTAACGACAGAGGCAGGACGGTCGACCACCTCGCCAGCCGCGATCCGGCTCGCCAAACTCTCAGGCAGATGAATGATGGACAAGCAAGGCGCTCCTTATAGAGAGACAGGATAGCTCACCCCTGGAAATCCGGTCAAGACAAAAGGGCGCTGTTGACAACGTCAGATTCCGCCAGGTAAGGTGACGCCAAAATATCTCTTTGCGAAGCCTCGCCAACGCCGGCATCTGTTCGTGATCTGAGCGGCGTGATTTAAAGGAGACGACCGTGAAAAAGGGGAGCCTGCTGGTTGCTCTGTCGATTCTCTGTTTTTTCGCTGACTATCCTGGCGCTGCGGAAGATCAGACAGTGGTGGAGATGAAGGTAAAGCGGGTCATGCTTGACTCCACCGCCAAAACACCGACCGCCGTCGTGATCCTGGAGAGCGTCAAGGACAAAAAGCTCGTCCCCATTTGGATCGGCAACGAAGAAGCCACCTCGATTGCGATCCAGATGGAGAATCTCGCGACGCCTCGCCCCAACACCCACGATCTCATCCGCAATATCCTCCAGGGCATCGGAGCGACCATCTACCGCATCACGATTACCGATCTGCGCAACAATATCTACTACGCGGTCATCACCGTGAAGCTTCGAGGGCAGGAATTTCAGATCGACTCCCGCCCCAGCGACGCTATCGCCGTCGCCCTGAGGATGAAAGCGCCGATTTATGCCTCGCCCCAAGTCCTGGCCAAGGGCACGCAGTTGCCCCCGCCCGAGAAGACTCAGGACGATCTTCGCAAGATCCGCGGAGGCATCCAGGTGCAAGACCTGACTTCGGAGCTGGCGCAACTTTTCGGACTCCAAGTAGCAAGCGGCGTTTTGGTGGCAGACGTGGAGCTTGGAAGCCCGGCCTCAAACGCCGGATTCCAAAGGGGAGACATCATTCTCAAAGTGGATGGCCGCCCCGTCCACCAGGCGACGGAACTGGAAAGCCTCCTCGGCGGCAGCAAAAAATCCGGCCAGGTCCGGGTAGAGGTCTACCGGAAAGGCAGAACGACCCCGCTTTTGTGGGATCTCTCTTCTTGAGCGGAAATCTTCGGCCGCAGGCTCGCCTAAACTTTTCCGTCCTTACCGAAAAGTAAGGTCCCCCATTTCTTGGCAGTGGCGTCCAGCACCTCCTTGCTGGATTCCGCCACTAACGGGAAATCCTTAATCCACTCGAAGGGGCGGCAGGCATCGATAATCGCACGGGAATTGAAGCCTTTTTTGCTCGGATGAATGATCGGATCGAGTGGCCCGCTCCAGCAGCGCCGGATGATGTCGATGTCTGCTTCCGGATCGGACCGGGTGGCCATCGCCCAGATCAGATCATCGGTATTGGACGGATCAATGTCGTCGTCCACGACGATTACGTAGCGGCCGAGATAGGCCCCCGCGTGGCACTGCGATGCGACTAAGGCTGCCTGGCGGGCGTGACCTGGATAGCGCTGCTTGATCGAGACGCCTAAAATGAGTCGGCTCCCACCTGAAACAGTAAGCCAAACGCCTTTAACATCCGGCACCCCGGCTTTTTCCATTTCGTCCCAGATCAGAGCGGAGCGGAGATAGGAGCGATACCAGCCAAGCTCGGCCGGTGGTCTGCCTGGGGGGGAGCCCAACAGGATCGGGTTATTGCGATGATAGAGCCTCTTGATCTTGACGATCGGCTCAGACCTCTCGGCGCTGCCATAATATCCCGTCCACTCGCCGAACGGCCCCTCGGTTCTCGGTTGATCGAAGATCGCATCCCCTTCCACAACGATTTCGGCGGTAGCGGGAATCGGCAGGCCCGAATATTCGCCTTCGATAAGCTCGAGCGGTTCTCCGCGCACGCCTCCAATAAACTCGTACTCGGGAATCCCGTAGGGAACCTCGATGCTGGCGGCCAAGAAAATAAGAGGATCATGTCCGAAGGACATGGCCACCTTGCAGGGCTTTCCCGAAGCGATATACTTCTCCCGCTGGATCCTCCCGTGTTTGCCGGGCGAGATATAAAAACCGACCGTGTTCTTGTCGTGGATCATAACCCGGTAGGTTCCCCAGTTCACCCACCCTTCATCGGGATCACGGGTGATGTCGACACTGCCCGTCCCGATGTAGCGGCCGCCGTCGTGCTCGTGCCACTTGGGAGTCGGAAACTTAAGCAGATCGACTTCGTCATCCCGGTAGACGTTTTCAAATAAAGGGCTGTCTTTGACGAACTTCGGCGGGAGCGGCTTGATCTCTTTGTACCGCTGCTTCCACGTGCGGACAAAATCCATCTTGGTTTCGCCGGTAGGAAGGCCCAAGGTGAGACCTAAGCGGTTGCGCGAGCTCAAGGAGTTGGACAGGATGCGATAGCCCTTCGGATAACCTTTGATCTCGTCAAACAGAACGGCCGGCCCATCTTCCTTATGATGGACGAGCTCCGTCACCGCGCCGATCTCCAGGTTCCAGTCACAACCGTTGAGCATCTTGACCTCGCCCATCTCGCCGGCAAGTTGTATCCACTCCCTCAGATCACGATATTGCATAGCTTCCTCCTGTATTTGACTAACGTATCTACTGAAACCTGTGACGCAATCGACCTTAGCGAAAATTTGAGATCAGGTCAAGGACGGTTGATCCCCAAGACCAGACCCGTCTCTTTGCCCCGGACGATTCCTGCCCGAACAAAAAGGGCACTTTGGTTGCAATCCCTCCGGGGACATGCTAGCCATCGGTCGTGCGGCAAAAGATCCGCGAGCTTGGCGCGCTCAAAGCTATCATCGGCAAAGCCAAGACCGAAGGCAAAAAGGTAGTTTTCACGAACGGTTGTTTTGACCTGCTGCACCGGGGCCACGTCCACCTGCTGAGGGAGGCAAAAAAACTCGGGGATCTTTTAATCGTCGGCTTGAATCGCGACCACTCGGTCAAGGCGATCAAAGGCCCCAACCGCCCGATTTTCCCTGAAACCGACCGGGCCGAGTTGATTGCCGCGATGGAAATGGTAGACTACGTCATCTTGTTCGGCGAGCCTGACCCCCACCAGCTCATCCAGGAGTTAAAGCCGGATGTCCTGGTCAAAGGCGGCGATTGGTGTAAAGACGCCATCGTGGGAGCGGATGTCGTGGAAGCGGCGGGAGGAACGGTGGCTGTGATCTCCTATCTCGGGGGCTATTCGACCACTGAAATTATTGAAAGGATGCGTAAGGGATAATTATGGCAAGGATCTGTTCCATCTGCGGAAAAGGGCGGTCTGTGGGTCACAACGTCAGCCACGCCAACAATAGAACGAAGCGGGTGTGGAGACCCAATCTCCAGAGAGTGCGAGCACGCGTCAACGGGCAAGCGCGCCGCGTTCTGGTCTGCACCCAGTGCATCCACTCGGGCCGGGTCGTAAAGGTTGCCTAACCCTTCAACCCTTAAAACTTGCGTTTAGCCCCGCGCCCGCACCGCGCGGTAAACCCCTTTCACCTTGGAAATACTTTGCAGGACCCGCCGGAGCTGGTCAGAATGAGTGATCATCACCTCAAAGGTGTTCAGGGCCTTCTGATCGGGGAAGGTGCGCACCTGCGCACGCGCGATATTGACGTCGGCACTCGTGATCGCCGCGCTGATCGCCGCTAAAAGGCCAGGCCGATCGACGCAATTGACCTCGATCTTGATCGGCCGCGGGGTCTGTGCGTCGCCCTGCCAACTCACCTCGATCTTCCTGTGAGGGTCGCTCTCCAAAACCGTGGGACAGTTGGCCATGTGAATCGTTACGCCCCTCCCCCGGGTGATGAAACCTACGATTTCCTCCCCCGGCAACGGGTGACAGCAGCGGGCCAAGCGCACTAGGATATCCTCCTCCCCCTTCACCCTCACGCCGAAATCCCGCTTCTGGCTAGTCGCCAAGCGGACGAGCCGCTCCAGGGTGCCCTCTGCCTGTTTCTTACCGGTATCGAGCTTGTCGGCGGGAACCAGCTTGACCAGAACCTGGTGGGGTGTGATTTTGCCGTAGCCGACGCTCGCCAGCAAGCTCTCTTCATCCTTCACGCCCAGTTCCTTGGCGATGGCCTCAATCTTCCCCTCGCGCCGGAGCAGCGCATAGTCGAGCTTATGGCGATTGAAATCCCCTTCCAGTATCTCCCGGCCTAAGGCGACGCTCCTTTCCCTCTGCTGCTTCTTGATCCAGTTGCGAATTTGCGACTTGGCTCTCGGCGTCTTGACCAGCTTGAGCCAATCCCGGCTCGGGGTCTGCTGGTGGGTCGTGATGATCTCCACCGTATCGCCGCTACGCAAAATATATTTGAGCGAGACAAGCTGGCCGTTGACCCGCGCCCCGGTGCAATGGTGACCTACCTCGGTATGGATGCGATAGGCAAAATCAATTACGGTGGAGCCCTTGGAGAAATTCAGCAGATCCCCTTTGGGCGTAAAGACATAAACCTCCTCGGAAAACAGGTCCTCTTTAATGCTGTAAAGGAATTCCTGCGGGTCCTTTAGGTTCTGCTGCCACTCGAGCAGCTGGCGCAACCAGGTAAACCTCTGGATATCGGTGAATTCAAAATCCTTACCCTCCTTGTAGCGCCAGTGCGCGGCGATGCCCTCCTCGGCAATCCGATGCATCTCGTGGGTCCGGATCTGGATCTCCACGCGCTCTCCGTAGGGGCCGATCACGCTCGTGTGCAGCGACTGGTACATATTGGGCTTGGGCAGCGCGATGTAGTCCTTGAAGCGGCCCGGGACGGGCTTCCAATGGGCGTGGATCACCCCCAGCGCCTCGTAACACTCGCGCACGGCGTCAACCAGGATACGGAAAGCGACCAGATCATAGATCTGGTCGTAGAGAAGATTCTGGCTCTCCATCTTCTGGTAGATGCCGTAGAAGTGCTTGGGCCTGCCGGTGACCTCGGCGTCGATGCCCTCCCCTTCGAGCACCTTGCTGATGATCGAGATGACCTCGTTGATGTATTTCTCGCGATCGACCTTTCTCTTGGCAACATTGCGCTTCAATTGGTAATAGATCTCCGGGTGGAGATATTTGAGCGTCAGATCCTCCAGCTCGCACTTGACCCAGGCGATACCCAGGCGGTGGGCCAACGGCGCGTAAATATCCAGTGTTTCCTGGGCTACGAGGATCTGCTTTTCCGCGGGAAGGTGGTTCAACGTCCTCATGTTGTGGGTGCGGTCAGCGAGCTTGATCAGGATCACCCGAATGTCCTTGGCCATGGCCAGGACCATCTTACGAAAGTTTTCTGCCTGTTTTTCCTCCCGGCTGGTAAAGTTGACTTGGCTCAGCTTCGTCACCCCATCCACCAGCGCGGCGATTTCCGCCCCAAAGACAGTGCGCACCTCTTCCAGGCTGGTCAGGGTGTCCTCCACGGTGTCGTGGAGGAGCCCTGCCACGATGCTCGGGACATCGAGCTTCAGATCAGCGATAACCCCCGCAACGGCCATCGGATGGACTAGGTAGGGCTCGCCGGAAAGGCGTTTCTGCCCCTCGTGCACTCTAGCGGAGAAATCGTACGCCTGGCGGATCACCTCCACATTGGCCGTGGGCTGATAGGCCAAGACCTGCTCCATTAAATCATTGAGCCGCGGTTCTTTGCTCATGGCATCTCTTCGGGCAGGGAAAGCCCTCGGTCTCTCACGGAACCCGCTACCCCCGAGTCCGCGAAACCCGGTGTCGCTCGGCGACCACGATGGCGCCGAGAGATTTCAAGGCCTCCTGAACCTCTCGGTTGATCACTATATAATCATACCTCATGAGCTGCCGAATTTCACGCCGAGCGTTGTCCAGGCGCCGACGAATGCTCGCTTGCCGGTCCGTTCCCCTGAGGGCTAATCGGCGGGCGAGTTCTCGCCAAGAAGGAGGGAGGATGAAGATAGAAACTGCGCGCGGGTATTGCTTTTTGATCTTTTTGGCACCCTGTACGTCGATATCCAACAGGGCATCTCGACCACGGCGAATGCTTTGCTCCAGGGGCAGGCGCGGCGTCCCATAAAAAGACCCGTGCACCTGGGCCCATTCGGCGAATCCGCCCCGTGACCGAATCGAAGCGAATTCCCGTTCCGTCACGAAGTGGTAATCCCGACCGGAACTCTCACCCGCCCTGCGGCTCCGGGTCGTGTAGGAGACGATGAGCCTTATCTCGGGAAAGATCGCCAAAAGCTTCTTGATCAAGGTCGTCTTTCCCGCCCCCGAAGGAGCCGACAGGATATAAATAATGCCTTCGCGCTTGGTGAGGACTTCGCTCAGCCGCATCATTCCACGTTTTGCGCCTGCTCGCGGATCTTTTCGACCGTCTCTTTCCCCGCCAGGACCAACCGCACCACCGCCAGCTCCGGCGCCTTGGAACTCACGGTATTCAGCTCGCGCTGGATCTCCTGGAGTAGGAAATCAAGCTTTTTCCCCATCGGCTCGCGCGCGGCAATCAGTCCGGCCAGCGCCGCTACATGGCTCTTGAGCCGCACCACCTCTTCGTGAATATCTCCTTTGAAGGTCGCGCTTCGGGCATCCGCCGGTGGGCCCACGGACTCAGGGGCCATCACCTCTTCCCGGGAAGGGCGGGCATCCTCACGCTTGAGAGCCATCTCTCTCGCCTCACCCACCAGATCGGAAACGACCTCCTTCAAAAAACGCACCTGGGACTGGACATCTAATTTGAGCTGGTGTCCTTCCCGGCGCCGCGACCGCTCGAGATTCTTCAGAGCCGCCGCCAAACTCCTTAGGACAAGGCTTCGCTCGTCCCCTTCGCTCACCTCCGCATCTCGCACACGGAAGAGTTCAGGCAGAGAAGAGAAAAGCGAGAGATTGACCTCCCCCTGCAGAGCAAATTTTCTCTGCGCGTGCTGGAGCGCCTTTACGTACTGGGCCATCAGCTCCTCGTCCAGTTCGAGCGCACGCGTCTGCCCCTTTAAGAAAGAGCGCGTAACGAAGACTTCGATCCGCCCGCGGGAAATTTTCTGGCGGATGACCTTGCGCAGGTCCTCCTCGAATGAGAGATACTCTCTGGGGACGCGGAGCTGGACATCGAGGTGACGGTGGTTCAACGTACGTACCTGGACCAGCACCTTGACCCATCTGCCTTGAGCGGCCCCCTCGCCATACCCGGTCATGCTCTTCATGTCTGCTCCTGGATGGCCCTCTGCAGCTTCTGGAACGGCACCGCCACCGGACCCACCTCCTCTCCGACCAATCCGGCTGCGAGATTGGCCAGGACCGCCGCCTCCTCAAATGTGGACCCGCTGGCCAAGGCCAGAGAGCACGCCGCCACCACCGTATCCCCTGCGCCGGTGACGTCGAATATTTCCCGTGGCTCGGTAGTAAAGTGCCTCGCCTCCCTCCCAGGCCGAAACAGACTCATCCCCTCCCGCCCTCGTGTGACCAGCACCGCCTTGGCCTGCCATAACTGGAGCAGCCTCCTCCCCGCCTCCCGCAGCGAGCCTTCATCTCGGATCTCGATTCCCGAAGCCTGGCTCGCCTCCTCCCGGTTGGGTGTCACCAGCGTCGGATACCGGTAGCGCGCAAAATTCTCCTTTTTCGGATCTACCACGTAGAGAAGACTCTTTTCGTGAGCCAGCTTGGCGATGACCTCCAAGAGCTCGGGATGAATGGTCCCCTTGCCGTAGTCCGAGATGACAATCCCGTCGCAGCGCGCTGCCTGTCGAACCACATATTGACGGATTTTATCGAGCACGCGCCGGCGGATCTCCCCGTGATTCTCACGGTCCAAACGCACGATCTGCTGGTGCCGCGGACGAGCAATGATCCGGCTCTTCTGCGTCGTCTGGAAATGATGCTCCCAGAAGACTCCGGTGGTCGAACAGCCGATTTCCCCGAGCTGCCGGTAGAGCCTCTTTCCGGTCTCGTCCCGACCCGCCACGCCGCACGCCGTGACCCGCCCTCCGAGCGCTCGGATGTTGTGAATCACGTTTGCCGCCCCGCCGAGACGGAAGCTTTCCGAGGTCACTCTGAGCACCGGGACCGGCGCCTCGGGGGAAATTCGATCCACGTCCCCCCAGATGAAGCGATCCAAAATCAGGTCTCCCACCACGAGGAGGCGAACGCGCCGGAATTTCCTTAACAAGGTCAAAAATCTATTGCTTCGGGCCACCAACGCTCAACCTCCCGCGCGATGCGAGTCCCCATCGGGGGCAGCATGGCGCAGCTCATAGTAGTGGTCTTCATTCTTTTTTGCCATTTGCTCCATAGTAAAATGGTCGAGCACCTCCGCTCTGCCCTTATCTCCCATGAGCTGTAGAAGACCTTTTTGCGAAAGCAGCTGCGCAATGGCCCGTGCCAGGGCGGGGGGGTCCTTTGGCGGCACTAGCAAACCAGTGACCTGATCGGTCACGAGTTCCGGGATGCCTCCGGTGCGCGAAGCTACCACCGGTTTTCCCGCTGCCATCGCTTCGAGAATCGCTATCCCTAAGCCTTCGTAAACCGAAGGCAGCACAAAAATATCGACGGAAGACAGGAACTGCGGAATATCAGAAACAAAACCCAAAAAAACCACTTCCTCCTGCAGGCCCAACTCCCGAACCATCGTCTGCAGCGCCTCCCGCTGCGACCCCTCTCCGGCAATGCGGTACGTGACCCGTCGGCCCTGCGCTTTCAGCAGGGCCGCTGCCTCAAGCAGAAAACGATGACCTTTCCTCTCCTCCAGCACGGCAACGGTCCCGATTACTTTCTCCTCCGAGCCGGCCCGGGCCTCGACTCTTCTCTGGAAAGGCGCGGGATCGATCCCGCTGTGGATAACCCGGACCTTCTCCCGCCGGACCCCGCCCTCGACCAACACCTCGGCGATCTTCCGGGATATGGCGACCACCCCATCCACCTTTCGGTTATAAAGCCAACGGGCATACCAGTTTCGCTTGACCGGATAATCCATCCTTCGCGTCACGACATAGCGGAGATCTGCGTGCATGCGACTCAACCCGAGGGAGAGGGCATGGGCTCTCTTGGTATGGAAATGCACGATATCATAGCCTTGTGCGCGGATCAGTCGCCTGAGCCAAAAAATCGGCCTGAAGTCGACATCGTTACACACCACGATGGGAAGCGTTGCGATCTTTCGCGCCTGTGCCTCCCCCAACAGAGCGCCCCGCGGATGACAGAGGAGGTGATTCTCGTGCCCCCGGGCGGAAAGACTTGTTACGAGGCCAAGGACCTGACACTCCCCTCCCCCCCAGCCCTCCTCCGGATCGATGTGGAGAATCTTGAGAGGTTGCCTATCCCGGCTCACGCCTCTCCCCGCTCTCACCCTTCAGCTCTAGCTCGCGAAGCTTAACATATCTGAGAAAGACATAGATTGCGGCCGTCAGACCGACGAAGAACCCCGCGAACCCTTCGACAAACCCCCTCCTCCATACATAGGAACGGAGCAAACGAGCCGCCGGGCGTCCCAGATTATCCACCCACCGCCAGCGCCTTCCCGCAGCCCTGAGCTCCCTCGCGGCAACGCTGCTAAAGTGGTTGATGCGGTTGATGTGATCGCTGATGTCCCGGTAAGAGTAGTGGTGCAGGGGGTTCCTCAAACGCTTAACTTTTCCCTCCACCAGGATCCTCTCGTGAGGATCCGTCCCGCCCCAGGTGGCGCGATCACGGCGAAATACTCTGACGTCATAATCGGGATACCACCCACCACGCCACCACCATCTGCCCAGATAATAAACCAGCCTGGGTACAGCAAAGGCGGCGCACCGAGACCCAAACCGGACAAGGGCCTGCTGAACCTCTTCCCTGAGCTCTGGAGTGACCCGTTCGTCCGCGTCCACGAGGAAGACCCACTCCTTAGTGGCCTGGGAATGGGCGAAGGCCTTCTGGTCTCGGTAACCCGCCCAGGGCCGCTGGATGACCCGATCCGTGTACCTGCGGCAAATTTCCACCGTACGGTCGGTGCTGTAAGAATCCACCACCACGATCTCGTTGACCCACTTAAGACTCTCCAGGCAGTCGCCGATATTGCCCTCTTCGTTGAAGCAGACGACGATGGCGGAGACTTGAGCTGGGACCATGAGCGCCATTGAACCTCGAAGATACGGGCTAGAAGATAGAGGCACAGGGCAAAAAAATCAAACCGCCTCTTCAACTTCAGGTATCCTAATGCTATAGAAACCCACGTAAAGCAATGAAGAAGACCGGCTTTAAAGGACTCCGAGATATCAGCAAAGTGGAAGGGATGCTGACCCAGGGCGAGGCAGAATATCTCTATCATATGGCACAGACGAACCCGGGTAAAGGAGTCATCGTAGAGATTGGCAGCTGGAAGGGCAAATCAACGATCTGCCTTGCGCGGGGCTCCAGGGCCGTGGGCGGAGAAAAGATTTACGCAGTCGACCCTCACAGGCCATTGGCGGACGAGGGCTATTTTGAGGACACGGAAGCGGAGTTTTTAAGAAACCTCGCGGAGTCCGCCGTCACGGAGCAGGTCGCTCCCATGGTCATGGCTTCCGAAGACGCCGTTCGGGGTTGGGATCGACCCATTCGTTTGCTCTGGATCGACGGAGATCACCGGTACGAACAGGTGAAACGAGATTTCCTCTCGTGGGAACCCCATGTCATCGACGGCGGAATTATCGCCATGCACGATACGATCCGCAAAAAAGGACCGAAAAAGGTTCTCTGGGAGTGCGTCTTCTCGTCGGATCGTTTCAAGGCGATCTCCATCGTGGATAACATTACCGCAGCAAGAAAAGTTTCCAAGATCTCTTTCCGGGACCGCTTCGTCAAATGGCTCGTCATCGGCTGCCGAGGGATCTATATCTTCGCAAGGAAAATACGCCTACCCTACGCCAAGCCCGCAGGAAGGTGGTTTCTGAGAACGTTGACCACTTAACGGAAAACTCCTGTCACGCGCTTCGTTTTTTCCAGGAGCATCGCCCTATAGTGGAAGTAGCGCCCTTTGGCGCGGTACTTTCTTCGTTCATTGCCGATTAAGGAATACCAAACAAAGGTCCAGATGGACCGCAGCAGATTAGGAATGATAGTAAAAATCGAGCTGTTTTTCTGTACAAGACGGCTCCGGCCCTGGCGCTCATGTCGTATGCGGAAGGATTCCTCTGTTAAGCGGCTTGGGTCCAGTTCGTTATAGACCGAGACTCTCGGTTCATACCCGATCCGTAAGCCAGCCTTAAGTAACCTCTTAGCAAACTCGACATCCTCAGAATAACCAGCGCGCCCAGGGCCTAATCTCTCGTCAAACAACCCGACCAGCTTGAAAACCTCGTGCCAAACAGCGATATTGCCCCCGGTAAGGGTTCGTAGGTCCTTCCCCGGCAGGAAATCATAATCAATAAAGTCTATCGTCCGGTAACGCTCCAGGGCCTTCTGTAGTTGAGGGTCCCTTCGGTCCTCGTCCCGCATTTGGATCGAACCCTGCATAACCTGATGAGGAAACGAAGCGAAGAAATTAAGAATACCTTGAAGCCAGCGGGACGTGACCTCGACGTCGTCGTCAAGGAAGGCAAGAATGGACCCCTTGGCTAGCGGAATCGCCCGATTCTGAGCCCGACATTTTCCGGGAAGGGGTTCGCGAACTTGCCAGCAGTGGTATCGACCCCGTTGAGCGTACTCGCTCACCAACTCCTTTACGGCCTGCGCGCTGGCTTCGTCAGCCGCATTGTTGGCCACGACGATTTCGCAGCTTATCTGATCGCCCCCCTCAACTCGATGGAGGCTCTCTAGAAGCCTGCGCAGACTTTCAACGCGGCCCGCGGTCGCTATGATTATGGTAAGAGAAGCATCCAACGCTTAATTCTAGAGAGCAGACCAAAAACCTAAAATCCCCGCAAATGAAACAAAAGCCGCTCTGGAAGCCCCTTCATGTAGAGAAAGGTATCTTCTATGGCCTGGTTGCGTCCGTATCTCGGTTCCCATCCTAGCTCTGCGATGGCTTTAGAGGCATCGGGAAATTTGTTATTGGCCTCCTCATAGAGAGGTCCATAAATGGTCGTGGGATCTACAAACACTATTCGACTTCTCGTTCGCGTGATCCTTTTGACCTCTTCCGCTAATTCGAGGATGGAACAACGGTTTGCCGGATTCCCCAGATTATAAACCTCTCCCTTTTTCCCATTCTTCATGGCGCAAACAATCCCGGCGACCATATCCTTAACGTGCGTAAACGCCCTGACCTGTTTGCCGTCGCCAAACACGGTAATATCCACCCCGGCTATGGCCTGGCCGATGAAGCGAGGCAGCACAAACCCTCCCCTCCCCGATTGGCGCGGGCCCGTAACATTGAAAGGACGAACGATCCTCAAATCCAAATCCCGAGTCCCGCTCAGGTTCAGAAGGGCGGTCTCAGCGGCGAGCTTTCCCACGGCATACTCCAAGCGCGCCGAAGATTTAGCCGGAACGACCTTGAACATCGTCTCCGAACAAAACCCGTCTTGCCCGCCGCCGTAGACTTCGCTGGTAGAGACGTCCACGAGCCTGGCGCCACAGCTCATCGCGAGATTCGCCACCGCCATCGTGTCATTCACGATAGAAGCGGCAATTCGACCCGCGTGCGGCAACACTCCTGCCGGTCCAACTACAGACGCGAGATGATAAATCTCCTTGTAACGTTCACCGCTCCAAGAATCGCAAAAATTCTCTACATCCGTGATGGAATGAGATATTCGGTCAGGGTAGTCCAATTGGCTGAGCAGATCATCGATGGGCACCGGATTGGTGCTCAGGTTATCCACTACATGGACCTGGTTGTCCGTATCGCTCAGCAACAACTCAACCAGATGGCTCCCCAGAAATCCAAATCCTCCTGTAACCAGTATCTTCTTCACCTAGGATACCTCGCATGCCGGGGATGTGGCCGCCGCGGGCTGAACGCCAGAGCCTCTACACAGCATCCCCCTAAACTTATACCTCAAAGCCACCGAAGCTGATAGAGACGGTACTTCAACGAAAAAGGTTGAAGCGCGGCCGCCAGACCGATCGCCTCACGAGCCCCTGGCCCATCCCCCTTCATGGCCAACGCCTTGGCCAGACGGTAATAACGATGGGCCACCATGCGGTAAAAGCCGCGCCGGCCGATGAGCTCCAAGGACTCGGGGTAATCCCTTTTCAACTTCTCGAGCGCGCGCAAGTTTTCTCTCGACCTCAGCTCATCATCAGCGCTGATGTTGGTGCCGTGCTTGCGGTAGAGATAGACCACCTCATTGACAAACCCGATCGGATGCTTCTTCACCAAACGCAGGGCCAGGTCCAGGTCGTAAGAAAGACGAAACCACTCGTCCAGGAGGCCGATCTCCTCAAGCGCCGTTCGTCTCGACATCGTCCCCTGCAGCCGGATCACTCTGCCGTCGAAAAGATCCTCCACGGACACGCCCTTTTCTTCCAGCCTTTTAGCCTTCTTTGGCGAGATCACCGTGGACCGGTTGTGGAATTTCCCTTCAAAGTACGCGCCGTTCCCGATAACCATGGCGTGAAGGACGTGACGCGCCAGGAAGTCATACAGCTTCTGCAGATGATGAGGCGTGGACAGGTCGTCGGAATCCATGAACGCAATGTAACTTCCCCGGGCGTGCCGCACGCCTAGATTGCGCGCCGCTGCGGCCCCACGGTTCTCCTGGCGGATATACCGGATTCGGTGGGCATAGGATCGCAGGACTTCCTCGGTCCCGTCGGTGGAGCCGTCATCCACAACGAGGATCTCAAAATCCCTGAAAGATTGATGCAAAACGCTCTCCAGGCTCTCCACAATGTAGGCCCGCCGATTGTAGGTTGGGATGACGACCGAAATAAGCGGGTTGTCGTTCGTTCTCGCGTGGGACTGGGTTTCCATCAATCAAAAAGTTTTTTTCTTCTTTGCGCGGTGCAGAGTATCCTTCAGTTGAGTAATCACGCGCTTGACTTCTCGCCCGGTCATCTTCGGAAAAAGAGGCAGAGAAAGAAGCCTTTCGGAGGCATACTCGGCGTGGGGAAAGTCGCCCGGCTTGAAACCGAAGGTTTTGCTATAGAACGATGTGAGGTGAAGCGCGCGAAAATGGACGCCGACCCCGACACCCCCTTCTTTCAAAGCCTTCAGGACAGCATCCCGACTCACCGTGAGATCTTCCGTCTTGAGCAGGATGGGGTAGAGATGGTGGGCGTGCTTGACATCTCCCTTCGCCGGGATCAGCCGGATCTCGGAAACTTCCTGCAAGGCTGCGTCGTACATTTCGACCCACCGCTTCCGTCGCTGCCAAAACGCTTCGATCTTCTTGAGCTGGTGAATGCCCAAGGCGGCCTGGATATCGGACAGGTTGTACTTGTAGCCTGGACAAACTACGTCCCAGTGGGCAAACTGGCCGTCCCCATGCCTCTGCCAGGAATCGGCAGTGATCCCGTGGATGCTAAGCAGCCGGACCTTCGCGGCGAGGTCCTCTCGATCGGTGGTGACCATTCCCCCTTCCCCGGTGGTGATATTCTTCGTCGCGTAAAAACTAAAGCAGGTGAGATCTCCAAGATTTCCCACTTTTCTCCCGCGATATTCTGTTCCGAGCGCATGCGCCGCGTCTTCCGCCACCAGCAAATGATATTTTTGGGCCAACCGGAGGACAGTTTCCATATCGCAGGGCTGGCCGTAGAGGTGAACGGGCAGGATGGCTTTGGTCCTGCTGGAGATCCGTGGTTCTATTTGCTGCGCATCAAGGTTCAGCGTTTCCGGTTCCACATCCACGAAGACCGGCTTGGCGCCTTGAAGGGCAATCACATTGGCCGTGGACGCAAACGTGATCGGCGTGGTGATGACCTCGTCTCCCGGCCCCACCCCGATCGCGGCCATGGCCAAATGCAGAGCAGCCGTCCCCGAGCTAACAGTTACCGCATGTTGACAGCCAATATATTCCGCCATGGCCCGTTCGAGCTCGCGGGCCCTCGCCCCTGTTGTGAGCCAACCCGACCTCAGGACGGCCAAGACCTCGCGTATTTCTTCGGCTCCCAACCAGGGGCGATGAAAAGGAACGAAGTTGACTGATTTCTTCATAGCCGGAATGCTTATACCCAAGGCTGCCTGCCCAGTCTTCTCTGGATCATACCCACCAAGTAGCCCCAATATTTCATGATACGCTTTTCTGTTTTGTAGACCTTTTCCTTCCTCCTCAAGGTCCAATAGAAACCATACCGAAGGACATTGACCAATAGGTTCGGCACGACATTTGAAAAAATGGGATCCGTATGATGGAGGCTTCGGCTCAATCCTTTGCGGTACTGGGATAACCGGGCGTAACGAATACCGTACCTTCGAGGGTCTAGTTCATGGTAGGCAACCACGTGGGGTGTATAGCCTATGGAGAAACCCGCCTCCCGAATTCGACGTGAAAGATCCGTATCTCCCTCGTATCCCGAGGCGGGAAGCCGCTCATCAAAAACGCCGACTTTGTCGATCACCTCGCGCCGCATGGACATGATGACCCCGGTAAGTCCCCGTATGTCCCTCGGCGCATCCCCGTAGTCGATTACGGGGATATTATACTGATACAGATTTCCCGGATCTGCGCTCCGGCCTTGAGGATCGGTACCCGGCAAAACACACGGCTGCAGAGCATCATATCCAGTAGATTGGTAGTCTCGGACCAACTCTTCTAACCACTTTCTATCAAGGACGATATCGTCGTCCATCATACACAATATTTCTCCCCTCGCTTCTCTGAGAGCCTTGTTTAGGGCGAAATTCTTTCCTGGCCTTCCTTCATTCAAGGTCCTAAGGTGCGGCCATTCCCGCTTGACCGCTGACAAGTACCTGGCGGTGTCGTCGGTCGAAGCATTGTCCACCACCAAGACCTCCCACGGGATTTCACTCTGATTTTGAGTGGTTCGTAAACTCCGCAGCAGCCGATCCAGGCTGCCGCAGCGGTTCCGAGTGGCAACGATCACACTCACCTTGGGTCGGTCATTGAATTCCATTTGAAGCGGTTAGGGTGAAGCCGATGGAAAGCTCGGGATGGTGGCCTCGTTCAGGCTTTGGAGGGACGACTCAGCAAGGCGCCTCGTCACGATAAAAGTCAATAAGGAAAACCTGCAGCCCGAACCTCCATTTCCATCTCGTCGCGGGCTTTTTGCAACTCTTCGCGACCGAGGGCAGAAGTGCTTACGATCTGCCGAACCGCCCCGACCCTACCCTTGTAGAATATTTCGTCCGGCTTCAATCCCCCGTCGAGCGTTTCCGGTTCATAGAAGAAATTATCCATCAGGGCGGCGTCGACGTTCCACTGCAAATCAAAGTCAAAGAAGCTTTCCCCTGGATGGTACCCGTAGCTGTCAAACTCCTCCTCTATATCCGAGCCTTCTTCTCTCTTGCGCATCACGGCCTTATAAATGGGGGTTCCAGCCATGGGGATGTAAGAACAGAGGTCGACTTTATGCTGTACTCGGTGGTTAACCCGGAGGAGGTGTCTGCGCAGGAACTGTTTGGTCTCCTCTAGAGTCTCGCGAGTTTCGCCAGGCAGACCGATGATAAAGGACAGCTTGCAGCGAATACCGATCTGGTCACACCATTCAAGTACCGTCGCGTTTTGCTCTACTTTCGTCTCCTTATGGATATTGTCCAATATCCTCTGAGAACCTGATTCGGCGCCAATGAGCACCTCGCGAAGTCCGTGGTCATACATAAACTGGAGATAATCTTTGCCGCCGTGTTTCGTGATGATGTCCACCCGGCAAAAACAGCGCCAGATCAGGCCGAACTGCTTTAAATAAGCACACATCTCCCGGACTCTGCGCGGATTGATCGGTAAAATATCATCATAAAACTGAATGGCGTCAAAGCCGAGATTTTTGATCTGCTGGAATTCCTCGACGAGTTTAGGGACGGGAGTGTAGCGGACCATCCGGGACCATAGATTTGGAGAATCGCAAAAATCGCAACGCTTGGGACAACCGCGCGATGTGAACATCGTGGTTCCGCGACGTTGGTTCCCCGTTTCGTCCGCTAGATCGTAATGGTAATGGTGTGCATAGGATCGGTTCGGAACTGGAACCGTTCCGAGGTCGGCAATAAAAGGTTCCTCGATGATCCCTCGCCGGTATTTTTCAGCCGCCTTGGCATCTCCGTCCCTGGATCCTGCCAAATCTTCATCCGAAAGGTATTCCAGTGGCTCACCGTTCTCGATATGAGACATAGCCTTTAGAACCGCTTGCTCTCCTTCACGGCGAACAACTAAGGGATAATACTTCCGACTATTTCGCGGATAGTTAGTGGCATGAGGCCCACCCAAAACGGCCGGCACCCCTCGTCTTTGAAATTCTACCCCGAGTTTTCGTATCTCCCTACCCTGAGGTGAAGTGCCGGAAACCATATAGGCATCAAAATCGTTGGGAATATCCTCGGGCTCGAGGTCGTGTTCAGACATATCGACAAAACCGACCTCATGTCCCGCTTGTTCCAGCACGGACCAAAGCCACCAAAGCCCTAACGGGGGGAACACCATAGGGTCTTCCAAAAAAGTCGATTTCGGGAAAATCAAACAGACACGCATGGCATTCTTAATTAGTCGGCGTCTTTAAAATGTTGTAAATCTAACAGATAAAGATTTCTTTGTCGAGCTTCATTGTGTTAAAAGTGCTCTCTCGGGGTTCCACCCGACCCGCCACGTTTTGCCTCGTTTTGATAGGAGTGATATAAGCCACTAACGAATGAAGTCAACAGAGAAACGCTTACCTTCTTTTCGGGAGGTCAGCAATACTATTCAGAGAGTTGACGGGTGGCTGACGGAGCATGAGGCCAGATACCTGTATTCTTTGGCCCAGTACGGGCCCGGCCAGGGTGCTATAGTGGAAATAGGTAGCTGGAAAGGAAAGTCCACTATCCTATTGGCTGCGGGCTCTAAGTCCGCAGGAAGGGAGAAGGTTCATGCGGTCGATCACCACAAGGGTGGTCCAGACCAAGCGGGGTTGGGTTATCAGGATGTCAATACGGAAATCGATTTCCGCAAAAATATCAAATCCGCGGGCATCGAAGACCAGGTCATACCGCTCGTGATGACGTCTACTCGTGCAGCCCAAGGATGGTCCGGTCCGATCCGACTTTTATGGATTGACGGGGACCATAGCTATGAAGCGGTTAAAACCGACCTTTTGCTGTGGGAGCCTCATGTCGTCGAAGGAGGGGTCATCGCTTTCCATGACACCTATGCTTGGGAGGGACCGCGAAGGGTCGTCGAGGAATATCTCCTCAGGTCTAACCGGTTCTCCATCCTGGGCTTTGTGGACAGCATCACAGCGGTGAAAAAAACCCAGCGACGATCACCTTGGGACAAGATCAGGAAGAAAATCATTTTGCTTATCCGATATCTCTATATCCTGGGGCGCCAACACATACTTCCCGGTGAAATAAGGAAGTGGTCAAAATCATGCCTCAGGGTTATGGCTTCGGCCCGGTGATGTGGATTTTCGACCATGCCTAAAGTAAGCGTCATCATCCCTGCCTACAACTGCGAACGCTATATCCGGGAGACAATTGACAGCGTGCTGGGACAGACATACCGAGATTTCGAGCTGATTGTTGTGGACGACGGCTCCACCGACGATACAGCAGAGAGAATAAAGCCGTTCGGGGATAAACTGATCTATCTCTACCAACCCAACTCCGGACAGGCCAGGGCTAGAAATTTGGGCTATGCCAACTCTGGGGGAGAGTATCTGGCTTTTTTAGATTCTGACGATCGGTGGTATCCAGAAATGCTCGAGACCGAAGTTCAAGCCCTCGACCAAAATCCACAGGTGGGCGTGGTCTATAGCGATGTGGACACCATTGATGAAGAAGGCAAGCTGATACAGCGACAATTTTTCGCCCACAGGGCACAGAGGAAAAAGCCTATTGACTCAATTATAGGATACCATTGGATTCCCTATTCCTCCGCGTCGCTGAAGCGCCGGTCAATCTTCGAAAAGGCCGGTTGTTATGATGTCGATTTTTATCAAGGCGGAGAAGACCTGGTCTTATGGGCGAAGATGTATCGCTTGGCCGGTTTCCTAAGACTCCCTGAATCCCTTGCGCAACGGCGGGTTCACCGGCATCAGGTAAGCCAAATAAGCGAAAGACGCCTTGAAGCCGACCTCATGGCCTTCAATAAACTTTGGCTTCTTTTCGCCGATGAACCGGATCGCCAAACAGATCTTCTTGCAACTTACGCGCGAATCTGGTCCCGACAGGGACAGCGTCTCGTTAGAGAAGGAGATTTCCAGGGGGGAAGAAAATGCCTTCACCGTTCCTTCCGCTACTATCCGTTCTATTTTCGGAATTACGTCAGACTCATAAGAGCGCATTTCAAATTCTCATTTCCCACCAAGATGGGACCGAAAGCCTGAAATCGGAGGGGCGTTAGCGTTTCTGTCTCGCAGGGCTATTTTCAAGAGACAGAAGACACCCTTTTTTGCAAAAGCGCTAACATAACATCGCCGAGTCTGAATCGATCCATCAACAAGAAAAAGGGCTTTAACGCTCGACGGATCAGCTTATTGCTGGGCCAGTTGATTCCGTGCACCCATCGAGGCCATTGCTTCCCTTGTTCCTCCAAGTGGTACCTTACGCTCCTCACAAAATTAAAGGCACCGGACTGATAGCGGACCTTCAGGATCTCAAATCCTGTAGCTTGGCAGAGAAATGCGAGCGATTTCGGGCAGTAGGAAATAACATGACGTGGGGCATCCAAGGCATACCAGTTTGCCCCAAAGAGCCAGAAATTGAAACTTTGTGTATTTGGGACCGTCACATAAACAAGACCGTCCGGTTTGAGGATCCTGGCAATCTCACGAAGTGTTGCTTGGGGCGCTGTGAGGTGCTCCAAAACATGATGCAGCCGGATGACATCGAAAAAACCATCCGGGAATCTCGCATCTTCAATGTATCCATGACACACATTGATTCCCAAGCTCCGTGCCTGGGCCGTTCCCGCGGCACTGGGTTCTACTCCATACACATTCCAACCGCGCTGTTTCAGCCGATGGAGATACGATCCGCCACCACAACCCACATCCAAAAAATATCCGCTACCACGATAGGGAATAGTCCCTTTGGCAGTTACATAAGAGAGTAAAAAGGCGATCCGCGCCTTCAGTAGTGAACGGCTGCGACTTTGAACCAATGGATAGCCATAAAAATGTTCTAGGACGAATCGCTTTAGTCCCACACAATTTTGTTTCTCTAGCGATCTAGAGTGCCGATAGGGACCATAATGTTCCGGATAATACGCAGCTAATTCCTCATTGCTCGGCCACGGTCCGATAAAAATCGCCCTGCATTGTTGACATCGAAAAATGGTAAAAATTCCGGCAAGATGGTGCACGCGATCTCTACTTTGGAAGAGACGGATGGCGCTATTCTGGCGGCAGAGAGGGCAAGAGCCCATCACCAACCCCGATCGCTGTACATATTTGCATACCGGCAGACTTGATGTCGGTCTCTAGACGGAGCCATAAACCTCCCGATAGTAAGCCCAGAAGGTCTCGTCTTTGAGCCGTTTCCACCAGGACGGGTGCTCTTGGTACCAGCGGATTGTAGATTCCATTCCATGGAAAAAGGAGCGCTCGGCTCTCCAGCCGAGAGCGCTCTGAATCTTGGTCGCATCAAGGGCATAACGACGATCGTGTCCCAACCGATCCGCAACGCGAAAAATGAGATCCGAGCTCTTACCCAGGCTTCGGACTATGAGCTCCGCTATTTCCCGGTTGGCGTGCTCCTCATGTGCCCCGATGTTATAGATTTCTCCCACCTGGCCGCGCTCAAGAATCCCGAGAAGCGCGCTACCGTGATCCGCGACATGAATCCAGTCCCGTACCTGCTGACCGTCCCCATACAAAGGCAATCGCCGATCCTCGAGTGCATTGGTGATAAACAGGGGAATAAACTTCTCCGGGTGCTGATAGGGACCATAGTTGTTGCCGCAGCGGGTAATGATCGCCGGAAAATGGTAGGTATGATTGTAGGCCATCACCGCTAGGTCCGCCGCGGCCTTGCTGGCGGCGTAGGGGCTATTGGGCTTGAGGGGGCTACCTTCTCGAAACGGAGAATCCTGGGGACTCAAGGAGCCATAGACCTCATCCGTCGAGACCTGAATAAATCGATGGGGACCCTGGCCTAACGCAGCGCCCTTGGCTCCCCAGTATCGGCGAGCGGTCTCTACAAGCATCCTCGTCCCTTCGACATTGGTTCGAAAGAAGGCAGAGGCATCACGGATGCTTCTGTCCACGTGGGATTCAGCCGCAAAGTGCACCACGGCATCTATGGGGCACCTCTCGGACCGCGAGGGCGTGAGATCTGTGATCTGATGAAACAGGGGATGCGCGCCGCTAAACAGATCTTCCACCAGGCCTGCCTCGCAGACGTCTCCCTGAACGAAGACGTACCGCTTCCCCTCCTCACGCTCGGCAACGTCCCTCAGGCTATCGAGATTACCGGAATAGGTGAGCTTATCGAGATTGATGACGCGGTAGGAAGGGCGCTGCTCCAGAACTAGACGGATGAAATGGGAACCAATAAAACCGGCTCCTCCAGTGATAAGAAGAATCATGACGTGGCTAGACGAAACGGGCTATTAGGATTGTCCTCATGACGGATCTCATCCACCGGCCCTTTTCGCCCCGCTCCAGCGTAGAGCCTGTTAGGGCAATTAATAACCCACCCGGGTTGCTTACCGATATTCCGATAGGCATGGACCACCCCCTCGGGCACTATCACAACGCAAGGGTTATCCTCTCCAGCCACAATCACCTGCCGGCTCCAGTAGCTAGGAGAATTGGGACGATTATCCCAAAGCGTCACCTCAAACATAGAGGGACCCATAAGAAAAAAATAGTCGGTTTGGTCCACGTGCTCGTGAGGACCCCGGATCATACCCGGAAGGGTCTCGGAGACATAGCCCATAACGGGCTGGACCAAAGGATCTAATTCGTCCTTGCGGAAAATCTCTATCAACCAACCTCGCCGATCAGAGTTCCGCCTTAAAGGCTTCACCTCTACCCCTAGAATGGGCCCTTCTGTAAACTCGCGACTCTGAGCATCCATGATCCCGCTCTTCCACTTTATTAAAGCTCGACGACGGAGTCATCCCCGAGCAAAAGCCGATAGGCCTGCCTGGTAGCCTGATCCTTAAAAATCTTTGCTCCATTCCCAATAAGGCTATCCTCTAAACGGTCTACATTCTCAATCAGCACACCCTCCAGGATCACCGAGTGCTCAATGACGGAGTGGACGATTTGGCTCCCATTTCCGATCGTGGTGAAAGGGCCGATGAAGGAATCCCGAATGACCACCCTTTCTCCGATAACCACTGGCCCCCTCACCGTACTCGCCTGAACACGGCTCTCCTTCCCTATCACCACTCTGCCCATGACCTGGCTTGCGCTGTCTATGTCCCCATCGATCTGCCGTGCAATCCACTCATCCAGCACCAAGGTATTTGCGGCCAAAAGGTCGTCCTTCTTTCCCGTGTCGATCCACCATTCTTTAAGGATATACCCCGCAACCTCACCGTGGTTCTCCACGAGCCGCTGGATGGCATCGGTAATCTCCAGCTCTCCCCGCCAGGAAGGCCGAATCTCCTCGATGGCCCTGTGCACCTTAGGCGAAAAGAAGTAAATCCCCACCAATGCGAGATCAGACTTGGGATGCTTGGGTTTTTCAACCAAGCTTAAAACACGGCCATTCCCGTCGAGTTCCACAACCCCAAAGCTCGTAGGATCTTCGACTTGCTTCAGGAGAATCAGGGCATCAGTTTTGGCCGCCCTAAAAGCCTCGCAATACTCCCGTATCCCCGAACCGATGAGATTATCTCCCAAATACATGACAAAAGGACTTTCCCCCAAAAAAACGCGCGCCACCTTAACCGCATGGGCTAAACCCAAAGGCTCCTCTTGAAACAGGTACTCGGCCCTAAAACCCCAGCGACCGCCGTCTCCCACGGCTTCTCGGATGGCCTTTTGCGTCTCAGGAGAGACGATGATGCCCACCTCTTTGATTCCCGCCTGGGCAAGATTATCCAGGACATAAAAGAGAATCGGCCGATTGGCCACGGGGACCAATTGCTTCGCTGCGGTGTGGGTTAGGGGCCGAAGCCTCGTTCCCCTCCCCCCCGCCAGAACCAAAGCTTTCATGACTCCCGCCTTGTTATCCATTCTCTCCGTTCCCTGTCAAGCCACCTGCGACCCGCCACCAGCCGAAAACAATTAACCCGGAAGCGTTGGAGCCGCCTTGAGCACAAACTGGTACGCCAAGAGGGTTTTCCAGAAGCGCACAACGGCATAGTGAGCCTCATGGAGCGGGGCAAAAATCTTTTTTTCCGTTATCGGAAACACCAACTGGACCGGCAGAGGAGCGGGAACCAATTCAAGGATGCGCAAGGAAGCCTCTACCATCATCTGTTTCAGAGTCGCTAATGTGAAGAAGCGAAGATGGGTTCGATCCAGGATGCCCCGGTCAGTGTAATCAAATCTTCCGAAAAGCAGGTTCCATCGAATGACCAAGTTGGCGACGTTCGGAACCGAGACAATGATCTTTCCTGATTCTTTAAGGCAAGGCAACGACCGCCGAAGGACGGCCGCCGGTTCACGGAGATGTTCCAAGACATCAGCAAACAAGACATAGTCGAACTCGGCCCTGTATGGAAACTCAAACTCTTCAATGTCTCCGACATGAAACGCGTCATAATGCTGTCTGGCCTTCTCAGCCCACTTCCCATCTTTTTCCACCCCGACCACAAAATGGCCCTCTTCTCGCAGCCTGATCCCAAGATCACCATTGGATGTCCCTACATCTAATATCCTGAGCGGGCCCTTCTCGGCGGACAAAAAGTTCAACACCCAGTAGTGGCTACTGTACTTAAAAGACTTGAGACTGTAGCCGTCTTGCACCATGGGTGATTGCTTACTCGACTCGCTTGTACCTGGCAGTGAAGGATTGAAACTGCTTGAGGTTCACTAGAGAGATGCGGTGCAGCAAATAACGTCCCAAAAGCAGAAGGATGCTCAGGCCATAAATCGTGCTCGCGATAAACCCGGCACTGGAGGCCTCGGGAAAATATTTCGTTGGGACGGGAACCTCCTTGATCCCGAAGCCCATATGAACCGCTTGCACCAGCATTTCCTGATCGAAGACAAACTTGTCAGAATTCAGCAAGAAGGGGACTTTTTCTAAGACGCTGCGGCTGTAGGCGCGGTAGCCGGTATGGTACTCTGACAAATCCAACCCCAGTACCAGGTTTTCCACCCACGTTAGGAATCGGTTGCCGAGATACTTCCACCAAGGCATGCCCTGCTGCAACACATCTCCTTGCAAAAATCGCGAACCCAGAACCACGTCGGCCTCAGAGGAGGCCATGGGGGCCACCAGGGTGGGGAGTAGGGTCGGATCGTACTGATAATCAGGATGCAGCATGACCACAATATCCGCGCCCGCCTTGAGTGCCTCTGTGTAACAGGTTTTCTGGTTGGCTCCATAGCCGAAATTCCGTGTGTGGACGAAAACCTCCAGTTTCAGCTCGTTGGCTATCTTCAGGGTCTCATCGGTGCTCCCGTCGTCCACCAGGATGACGTGATCCACCTCCTCCTTTGGGATCGCATTGTACGTGATCCTAAGCGTCTTGGCCGCATTATATGCAGGCATCACCACCACCACCTTCGGCCGCCCGGCGCTCCTATCCTGCATGGCCGTCTCTTCCCCTTTGGTTGACCCTGAAGACTACCAGCCCGCTTCTTACCGATCCTCTGAATTCTCTTTGTAGAACCAAGCCGTAGAGTTCCGGATCATCCGCAACGGCAGGGAACCGTTCCTTCCACGAGCCGACTTCCGTAACAAGGTAATCAGCCTCTCCGTCCTCCAAGTAACCGAGCAACTCTTGCTCCCCCAACTCGCTCAAAAGTATGGGCCTCGCGTTTGCGTAAAAGGCGATTCGATCATCGAAAACCAACAGATTCAAATTCCCTGAGCCTTTGATCTCCTTTAGATACCACCCCGCCTCGCGAACGTAGGCCTTCTCACTGGAGATAGGCTTTAGCCCCTTGAGCAGGGTCCCGGCAAGGAAGAGCGCAGCCAGAGCAGAAGACACAACTCGGAAAGCCCTGAGAGATAAAAATTCCTTCAAATAGGCCCAACACCAGATCATTCCCCAGGCAGTCCATCCAAGGGAGACGGGCAAAAGTTGCACGGCGTACCGGCGGTTCACATAGACCAAGGCAAAACCAACCAGGTAGAAGAGGAGAAAGACAAAGAGGAAAAGATCCTCCCGCTGCCAGAACCTCTGCCGGATAAATAGAAACAGCCCCACAAAGAGAAAAGGTATGTAAGAATAATGGAGGGCCTCAAGATACACGCCAACGGAGGGGATAAGATCCAAGAGAACCTTCTTCACATAGAGGAAAGGGTGGTGCGTGGCAAACTGGGTGATATCTAGCGATCCAGGACCTGAAATATCCGTTAACTCCTCGTTTCCGATGAGACCCGATTCCGTCAAACTCACCCCAAGGGTCACGCCGGCCTTGCGGCTTATCGTTCCCCATTGTCCCGTATCCACGCTGAGATAAAAGATATAGGGAAAGGTCAACAGAAAGAATCCGAGCAAAAGAAAGAGACAGGCCCCGGCGGACCACCGGAGCCCGCGGTTCTTCTGAATCCAGCACCGAACGCCGAGCGTTAGGGGCACGACAACCAGAAACCCGATCGCCTCTGGCCGCACAAGGTAGGCGAGACCCGCAACCAAGCCGCCGTAAAAAAAACGGCCCCATAACCGCCTAGCCATCCCCTGATCGAAAAGGACTAACGCTATCGTGGAGAGTAAAAGAAAGGGGCTTTCTGTCCTCACATGAACGGAGTACCTGCCCAGGTAAGGAGCTATCGCAGCAAGGAAGCAGGCTGCCAGAGCGACGTTCTCCCCGTAAATCCTTCTGAAGAGCACGTAAAGAGGAATCAAGAGGAGCACTCCGGAGAGAATGGACCAGATTTGACCCGAGAGCTCCCAGTCACCGATTAAGGGATAAATAGAGGCGATGAGAATCGGATATACGGGGGGGTAGACAGAGGAGAGACCGACTGCGAGCCGGCCAGCGAAAAAATCCCTGGCCGCGTCGATGTAATGGACCCCATCGGAACTGATGCAGTAGTACTGCCAGAGAAGGTACAGACGAAACGCAAGGGCCAGCACGATCGCCCAACCCAATAGGCGATACCTTCCACCGCGGGCCAGAATCCACGTTTCAGAATCCATGCACTCCCTTTCTCTCACTGTGGATCCGCAGCGCCTTCATCGAAGAGCGCCGATCCTCCCGCACACTCATTTTCTGAACCTCACTGATCCACATTCTCCTTTCTCCTCGAGAGAAAAAAACATCACTCAGGTACGCTTTGAGCCAGTAGAGCTTCTCGGTGCGTCGTAAGAGCCTTCCCATCGTTCGATTCAACTGAACCAGATTCTTAATCCGACGCCGCCTGTCCAGGTAACGATAGCTACGAATCCCTTCCAAGTCCAGGAGATAAAAGCGCTCTTCTCGATGCTGGTTGCTATGGCTGACGAGGATATTGGCATCCTTGAGATCATTGTGATAAATATTCTCCGCGTGGAGAGAGCGAAAAAGCCAGGCCAGATCCCTTAAAAAATTCCGCCGCCGGAGAAACCCCTCACGCCCTCCCAGAGGGGTGAGCTCCTCTCTCCAGTAGGTATCCGCGGTCCTGCCTCCCTGAATTTCCTCTGAGAGATAAAAACTCTTTGTGAGCATCCCCCAAGAGCGAAACTCCACCGCAGCTATAGGTCGACCCGTTTGGAAACCCGAACGCATTAGAATCCCAGCGCCAATCCAAGAACGCGACGCTCCGGACGGAAAGAAGAGAGAAGCCAACCGATAGCGCCATGAGAAGGCATTGTACCGCTTTAAGTAGATCCCCTTGGGTTTGCCATCGATCTCGAGCCGAGCCCGGCCAACCTTGATCTTTCTTTGGTCCTTAACGATCTTACACCCGGGCAGGGAAAAGAGCAGATCTGGGTCGGCCAGAAGGTCGAGCTGCGGATTTCTTTGAAAATCCCGGTCGACCCAGAGGAAATTAGAATTTCTCTTTACGCACATGGAATCAGTAAAAGGCGCCATGACGAACCTGTTCGGCCACCTCGAGAAGACAACTCTCAAAATCACGGAAGTGATTTTTCCACGAGTACCTCTCTCCCAATCTCCGCGCCAGTCCCGAGAGAAATTCTCGACGGCCTGGCTCTAACATCCAAAGGATCTTCGCTTCCATTTCAGAACGCTCATCCGGCCAGGCCAAAATTCCATCCCTCAGCTCGCCTTCGAGGATTTCCGCCGCGCCCACGGCGCCTGTCGCAAGCACCGGCAAACCCGACGCTAGCGCTTCTAGAACCACGTTGCCAAACGCTTCTTGTCGCGCCGGTAGGGCAAGGAGATCTGCGGTTCCATAAAAGCCTTCGATCGCGTCCTGCCGACCGGCGAAAACAACCCTTCCCTGAGCTTCTCTTTCGGCCCAGGAACGGTAACGGCCACGCTGCCCATCCTCCCCTGCGACCAACAGGTAGAATCCTGCAAGCCGAGGCGACCCCCACACTCGCAGCAGGCGATCCAATCCCTTTCGCTGAAAACCACTTCCGACAAAAAGAACTAACGGCGCCTCCGGAGGAATTCCCCACTGCTTTCTTATGCTCCCTCGCGCCCCATCCCTGTTGCGCGGGTGAAAACGCTCCTGATCCACTCCGTTGTAGATCACGACAATCTTGTCTGCGGGAACATGGTAGGTGTCGATGATCTCACGCCTCACCTCGCTAGAGACGGCCAAAATTTTTTTGTAGCCCTGCGGACGATACTGTAGCCTTTCAATGGCCAAAACGCTCCGGTGGTAGAGGCTCACCTTATGCCAGACACGACGCAGGGCCCCTTCTCCCTCAGCCATCTTCTGCAGGAAAACTCGATGCGACCCGCCGCCGCTGCGCAGGATGTCTTGTTGCACCATTCTCCCAAAACCCACGACGACATCACAACGGTAAGATTGAATGATCTTTGGGGCAAGAAAAGCAAAGCTTAAGACACGAGCTGTCCTTCCCACGGGCAACAGCGGAACCCTGTGCGCCTGAACCCCCTCGGGAGGAGAAACGCCAAACTCAGCGCAAAAGAGGTGGACATCATGCCCGAGATCTCGGAGACCTTCCGTAGTCCGATAAAAATCCCTCTCCGTCCCCCCTGCCAGATCAAGTTTTTTATGAGCCAAAGCGACTTTCATGAACAGCCTTTTTTCTCGCCTTCACAACGATATTATCTGAAAAGAGGAGCGCGGGATGGAACAAATATTTGAGAATTTGCCAATTGATCCGCCTCTGAACTGGATCCTTCTCGCTACGGATGACAGCCTCCATGCTGAAAAGCCACATGAACGGATAAAGAAGAATGCCGAAGAAAACGGGGGCAAACTTGACTTTGGTCCGCCTCAGTTCTTCCACTTCGAAGCCGTAGTGGAAGAAGAGGTAATAGAGTTCGTAAAAGTGAATCAGATAGATGTTGGGAGCCTGCCCCGGCTTACGCGTGTAGTGGGCTGGACGGACCCGCCCTCGAAGGAAGCCCGTGAAAAGGAACCGTACCCGGGAGAATACGTTCAGGACGTTAGGGGTGCTGATCACGACCACCCCCCCGTCGTTAAGCACGCGCGCAAACTCCCGGATCAGTTGAGCTTGATGTTCGATGTGCTCGATGACTTCAATTAAATTGACTCCGTCGAAGGAGGCGTTCTTGAAAGGTAGATTTTCATTCAAGTCGACTCCACCCACCCGTGCGATGCCTTCACCCACAAAGGCGGGCATAACATAGTCGGTCGCCACCACCGAAAACCCGTGCTGGGCCAGCATGCGGGAGGTGTCGCCTCCGCCACAGCTGAGGTCGGCGACCCGTTGAACCCTTCCCAGTTCATTGGACCAGGCGGCCTTGACGGATTGTAGGATAAACGGATTGGGCATGCGCACCTCGAAACTCAGCGGCGCTTACACGATGTCGAACTTCTCGACCCTCCGGGTTCCCTTCTGATGGAGGACGTATTGTGCCATAGTGGCCTAAACATCCGCCCGCCATTGCCTCCGAAGTCGTTTGAGGGCCTCCTCGAGAGGCATGGATTGGATTCCCAGGAGCTGGCTCAGCTTTTCGGTCTTGAGCCCGCCCCGCAGCGGGCGCTGTGCTCGTTGCTGCAACGCGCTTGTCGCAACCGGCTGGACCAGCGCGGGATCGAGGCCAAATACTTTCGCCAACGCCTTGCCAAAATCCGCGCGGGAAAGCAGGTCCTTGCCCACCACGTTCACGACACCGTGCGTCCCCTGTTGAAAGAGACGCACGCTCGCCTCGGCCAAGTAATCAACCAGCGTCGGGTTTCCGAACTGATCTTCGGGCACGCGCATGGGTTTTCCGGCCTGCAGCTCGTGATAGACCTGCATGGCGAAATTCTTCGAGCTTCGGTCCCAACCGAAAACGACCGTGGTGCGCAGGATCAAAGCGTCTTTTAATATCGTTTGAACTGTCTTCTCGGCTTCCAGCTTGCTCTTCCCATACACGCTCACCGGGCTGGGCTGAGCGCCCTCGTCATAAGGGCCATCGGAACCATCAAATACATAATCGGTCGAATAGAAAACCAACTTGGAGCCGTACCGGGCCGCCTCGGTGGCCACGCTTTTTGCCCCCTCAGCGTTGATTCGAAAAGCTTCCTCAGGATGACCCTCGCAATAATCCACATGGGTCAGCGCCGCGGTGAGGAATACCGCCTGAGGTTGGACGCGGACGAAGTAATCGCGGACCTGAGCGGCATCGGTAAGATCCAGGCGGGTCCGCCCTTCCGCTGGACGACTGGCATAGGTTCCCCTCACTTCGTAACGGTGGCTTTCGAGAACCCGCGTGAGGGCCTGACCGACCAAGCCCGAGGCTCCGATGACCGTGACCCTGGAACTAGCCATGCTTCACTTGACAAACCATCGATCGTCACGCCGGAGCCTATGCATGACTTTGCCGGGCTCGCCGGGGATTTGCTGCAACAGATGTATGAACACCGCGTACCGTCAGTTTGGGCCTAAATTCCGTCTCCTCTCTGAGCCTTGTGCCTAGCCCGCCACAGAGGATTACCGGTTTCATCGAACTATCTCCCCAGCCTGGATACTCTGAATCAACACGATGCGATCTCTTCCTTCCGGCCCCGAACCCTCGCTAGTCAAAACCACCTTAAGCGGGAGCGCCCGCGAGGAAGCAATCCTTTCCCATTCCCTCTGCCCCATGATGCAATAACCCCGTGATTGGTCCAGCTGTCTCTGGAGCGGACGGAAGTCATCTCCCAGAACAAGTAAGCCTGTCCTCTGGTAAAAAATCACCGAAGTATAGTCCCATCCCTCCCCCCAGATAAAGAGAGATCCGTTGCTCCCCAACCGACGGTTGACTTCCTGTAGGAAGGATTTGTACGTCCTGGCCTCGGCAACGGCAGGAAGGAGCGCTCCCTGCACCAACAGCCCCGTAAGCACCGAGATGGTTCCGACGCTGAGCGCTGCCGCCCAAGCTTTCCCGCGGAGGAGCTGTAGGGCTGAGGCAAACCAGAGGCCAGCCGACAAGAGTATCGAAAGGACCAAAATCCAGCCCGCCTGTTTTAAATTTCTTGCGACGACCGATAACTGAGCCTGGTCCTTGGGTTTCAACATGGTCTCGAGGAAAGAAAAAAACCAGGACAAATGGCCCGGGTCAAGGATGCCCCACGCTGCCACCAAAAGCACGGCTCCCATGATCAGAGAAACCCAGCCAACGGTTTTCAACCCGAGAGATCGCACCGCATTCTCCACCCCCCCAAGAAGCCAGAGCGCCACGAGCAGGGAAAGTGGACCATAAA
>Ga0154352_1198_pt1 | contig 33393 bp, 29 predicted proteins | sample RifGroA2_FD_115880 | JGI IMG/M metagenome (GOLD analysis project Ga0154352, IMG submission 115880) | Deltaproteobacteria bacterium GWA2_57_13
CACCTCATCGAGGAGCCTGGGTTTCGGCAGCCCCGAAGTAGAAGCCTCCGCCGCCGGTTGCTCGCTGCGACTTATCACCTTGAGTCTGGAGTCAGTTAGATTTCTTACCTTGCCATTCTCCATGGAGACCTCCCTGCCAGATTGGAGTCCGGAAAAAGAAAAGAGCCCGATTCCCTCTACAGACGAACCAGTCCATCTGATAGAGAATCGGGCTCCCGTCCTCAGTCCGATCTATACTCGGGCAGATCCTTCACCCCTTTAAAGGAGTAACTTCCATGTTCCCTTCTGCCCTACCTATCGGCTGACTCCTTAGACGAAAGTGACGGCAATTTGCTTCAATAGAATTGTGAAGACTGGTGCTTTGGTCGCGCCGCCGACCTTTACGGCATCCTCGTGGATGACGTCTTTGTAGGGCTCGGCATAGCCCTGCTTGTTGGCGACGTCCCATCCCAGGGTCTCGAAGAAGGGGTTGATGAATTCCAGCCGGACTTGAGTCTCGTTATACGCTTGGCTCTGGTAGGAGTCGATATTCTGGTCAAATCGATCTACTAGCGCTTTTACTTGGGGTGGGGGATCGGGCATCGGACGTAAGTGTAACTGAGGGAGCGATTATCCGACAAGGGTGGGTTGTTCTCTGCCGAACAGGGGCTTTTATTCTTTGGCCGCCTCTTTCTTCTCCTGAAGCTGCCGCTTCCAACCCAGGGTCCTCGCCTTCGCGCCGATGTGCTCGGCTTCTTCGATCATGCCTTTGCGTTGATAAAATATGGAGAGGCTAGTGTAGGCGAGTTCGTCTTCCGGGCTCACTTCGATCAACTTCTTGCCGACTTCGATGGCGTCGTCCAGCAGATCCTTGGCCGCGTAAGTCATTGCCAGGGCGTGTAAGGCATCGGCGTAGTTCGGATCTTCCTTCAGGGCTTTTTGATACGACTGGATGGCCTCATCGACCTTCTCCTCGGCAAAATATTCCATCCCCTGCTGGTAGTATTCCTCCTTGGTCACAAACGGTCGCCTTCCTTGCTTGGCTCAGTTGAGAGGGACCTGTGGCACTGCTCAAGAATGATCTTTCTTAGCTTGGAGGGGTCGATGGGCTTTTTGAAGATCACGCCTTTCAGGCCATCGAGACAACTCCGTTTGATCACGTGGTCCTTATCGTAATAAAAAGCCGTCATGAGCACGACCGGTAAATCCGGCGCTTTGCTTTTGACCGCGGCGTAAAGCTCATAACCGTCCATATCCGGCATCACTACGTCGCTCAGAACCAGGTCGAACTCCTTTGTTTGCATCAATTCCATCGCCTCTCTTCCCGAGCAGGCGGTTTCCACGGCGCATTCCTCTTCCCGCAGGAGATCGCGTAGCGATTGACAAACCCCCAAGTCATCGTCGACCACCATCAAACGGAGCCCTCGCAAGGACAACCGGGCCTCTTTCTCCCCGTCCTTTTCAGCGCTCACCTCTCTCTTGACACCGAGGTCGGCCATCCTCTTTCCACCGTGGTACTCTTTGGTCCCGTATTCCCCTTCCTCAGCCATCTCTCCGATCCGGAGGGTAATCTTCTGGATCTTCCTGAGCTGCTGCTCGACCGACTCGAGCCGCTCGGATTCCACGATATAGTCCTCGTCCGTCGCAACCCGACCCACGTATTGCTGGAGCAAGTTCAGATGGTTCACGAGGACCTCAAGGGAATTGTTGATTTCGTGGGATAGGCCAACGGCGATCTCGCCGAGAGTGGCCAACTTGTCCCGATGTCGGATCTCTCGGATGTCCTTGGCAAAGCCGATCGAACCGATCTCTCTGCCGGCGTCATCGTAAATGATCGAGGCGGAAATGGCGACGGGGATCTCTTCTCCTCTCTTGGTTTTGAAGATGGTCTCGAAGTTGCGTATCCTCCCCCGCTCGCCGCCTTCCCCCTCGCGCATGGCCGCCATGACTCTCTTAGCCTCTTCGCAGGTAGGATAGACCTCCAGGACGCTCTTTCCCAAAATCTCAGCCTGGCTGAAACCGAGGTTTTGCCTGGCCCCATCATTGTAAAAAATGATGGTCCCATGCCGGTCCACGGCAATGATGATGTCAGGACAGTTCTCGACCAATTTCTGGATGTACTGAGGAGAAAGAAGCATATTGGAATTCGGTCTGACTTTTTATCACCCATCCGGGTACGGATTGCAAGGGCCGCCAACGAGGCTGAAAAACTCCCCCTGGAGACACTGAGGCACCGATGTCGGCCAATTCATTAGTTGATTGTCGGCAAATCCCCTGTTATGAGACTGGGCAAAGGGCAGTCTCATGTATCATTCATTGATTTCATTTCCGGACCAAGCAGGGGAAAACCATGGCCGAGAAAGCTTTCACCCTTAACGAACTCTACGAGGCCTGGCCGGTGCTCTCGACCGCTGAACGGGTGGAGGGTTTTGAACTTCTCCAACGGCAAGAGGCGGAAGAGTTTTTTCTCCAACTTAACGCGCAGGACAAGGCTCAGGTGCTCCAAGGGCTTCGAGCGGGAGAGCGCCGCTTGTGGATCAGGCTGCTTCCCCCGGACGAGGCCGCGGATGTCATCCAGGAGAGCGCCGCACCCGAGCACGAAAGCCTTCTCTCGCTACTCGATGACCAGACCCGAAGCGAGGTCAAAGGCCTTCTCGACTATGCGGAAGATGAGGCCGGAGGGCTTATGAACCCTCGCTACGCGCGGCTCCGACCCGATATGAGCGTGAACGAGGCGGTCAGTTACCTTCGCAGAGACGCGCGCTCACGGGCGAAAGCTGTCTATTATGCCTATGTAGTCGACCCCCAAGAGCGGCTGCTTGGAGTGACCTCGTTCCGGGATCTGCTTACCACCCCGGGCGAGCGGCTCATCCAGGAGGTGATGCGGACTGACGTGGTGACGGCTCCGGAGAATCTAGATCAGGAGGCCCTAAGCCACCTCTTCGCCCGCCATAATCTCATGATGATCCCGATTGTCGATGAGGAAAGGCACATCAAAGGTATCGTCACGGTGGACGATATCATCGACGTCGTCCAGGAGGAGGCCACCGAGGACATTCAGAAGATCGGTGGTACGGAGGCCCTGGACGGACCTTATCTTCAAATTCCGCTTCTTCGCATGATTCGAAAGCGAGGCGGCTGGTTGTCCGCTCTATTTCTGGGCGAGACGCTTACCGCCACAGCCATGGGCTATTTTGAGGCGGAGATCGCCCGCGCAGTGGTTCTTGCTTTGTTTGTCCCTCTAATCATTAGCAGCGGCGGCAACTCAGGCTCGCAGGCGTCCACCCTTGTGGTCCGGGCCATGGCCCTGGGTGAAGTCAGGCTACAGGACTGGTGGCGGGTGATCAGACGCGAGCTCGTTACCGGGCTCGCCTTGGGTTCCATACTGGCCGCCATTGGCTTCGGCCGAATCCTTCTCTGGCAGACCCTTTTTCAGCTATACGGCGAGCATTGGCTGCTGGTTGGGCTCACGGTCGCCTTAAGCCTCGTTGGCGTTGTCCTGTGGGGGACGATTACCGGCTCGCTTCTCCCGTTGCTCCTGCGCCTGTTTAAATTCGACCCGGCCAGCGCGTCCGCCCCCTTCGTCGCCACCCTGGTCGACGTCACCGGCCTGGTCATCTATTTTAGCGTCGCGGCCATGATTCTTCGCGGGACATTATTATGAGGTCTGCGTGGCAATCCCGAGCCAAAGGATCAAGGAGTCGACCCCCGGTTTCTGCTGAATGACCTTGACTCCCGGCTGACGGCAACCCTATCATCGAAATTCGAACCTTCCCCTATGCAACCGACAAGGGATACAAGACAGCTCAACTGGCTATTGGCGTGGGCGGTCGTCTTCTGTGATATCGGCACTTCCGTTTATTACGTCCCCGGCATACTCTACGGCCACGTCAAGGACGCCACGCCTTTCTTCGTGCTGCTTACGACCGGCGGATTCATCCTGCTCGCCTTAAAATACATCGAAATTTCATGGCGGAATCCCGAAGGCGGCGGTGTCGTCACGATCACGACCAAAGCCTTCGGACCGATGTGGGGCTGCTTGGGGGGAATGCTCATCACCGTCGATTATTTTCTGACCACGGCAATCTCTGCAGTCTCGGGCTTTCAGTACGTCGGTAGCGTGTTCCCCACGCTCGACCATTACGTCGTCCTTTTAGCCTGCGGCGGCGTGATCATGCTGGCCGTGCTGAACATCATCGGCATCCGCGAAAGCGCCACCGTCGCCCTGGTTATGGCGAGCGGCGCTCTCATCGTAGACTTCGTCGTGATCGGGTCGAGTCTTTACTCCATGGACGGGAGCCAATGGCAGGCGACCTTAAATCATCTTGGCACTGGCAAGAATCTTGGAGGATACGATTTGCTTGTGGGCTTTGGGAGCGCATGGCTGGCCTTTTCCGGCTTAGAAAGTATCAGTCAGATTAGCCCGGCCATTCGCTTGCCCCTTCGGCGCACGACTCGCATCGCCATGGCCGCAGTTATTATCACCATAGTCCTTACCTCCCCTATTCTCTCAACGCTTTCAATTTCGCTCCTTTCGGACGAGGTGAAGGCCACACAAAGCGAGCGCTTCATCTCCGAACTTGGCTGGCTGACCGGCGGGTTCGGCATAAAGCTGGCGGTCGTATTCACCGCCTCGACTTTGCTCCTCTTCGCCTCCAACACCGCAATCATCGGCTCCTACCATGTCTTTCTGGCGCTAACAAACCAAGGATTCCTCCCGAAGATTCTTTCGGCGCGCAGCGCCGCGTTCAATACTCCGCACATTGCGATCTTGATTGCCACCTCCATCCCGATTCTGGTGATTCTGATGACTCAAGGCAAAATGGCAGTGCTCGGCGACATGTATGCCTTTGGACTTCTCGGCGCGTTTGTCTTTTCCTCGCTCAGCCTCGACGTGATCCGGTGGAGACTTGGGCGAAGAGACCTCGGCTTCCTAATCGGAACCTTGACAACCGGGATCGTCATCGTCGCGTGGGGGGTCAATCTGGTCGAGAAAGAGCTAGCGACGCTTTTCGGCGGAACGTTAACCGTGATCGGGATGCTAACGGCGGTCGGAGTGCGGCGAGGATGGTTTATTGAAATGCTGCACCAAATCCCCGTGATCCAACGTCTCCAGGCCCGAGCGTACCGCGCCTCTGAACATCTGGTCGAGGAGGAATTAAAAGGACTCGTAACTCTTGGCGAAGCGGTGGACCTCAAAGCCCTTTACCCGTCCTCCACGCTCCTGGCGCTGCGCGGCGAAACCCCGCGCCTAATTCTGGAGGGGATTACCCGCGCCAAAGGCAAGGGGGAGTCGGCCGTCTACTGTATTTACGTGGAAGAGTGGCCCGGCCTCTTCAATGGGGAAACCCCGCACCTGCCGAACGACGAGGGGATCAGGACTTTACGGCACGCACTGCAGGAGGTACGGGACAAGGACATCCAGATGATTCCCATATGGACGATCTCCCACAACGCGGCTGAGGCGATCGCCAATGCCGCGAAAGAGCTCGGCGTGGACACGGTTTTGGTCGGGGCAACGAGGCGGTCTGCTTTCTATCACATGCTTCGGGGACACGTCGTTAAAGGGCTGATGAATCGCTTACCACATAACTGCCATTTGATGATTTGCAACTAAAAAGAAGGCAACAGGCGTGAGCCGTAAGGCATGAGGCAGTGGCGAAAGACCTCTTTCCTTCCGCCTACCGCCTTCCGCCTACCGCCTGTTGGTAGAGCTTTTCATATCCATCCACCATCCGCTCCAGCGAGAACTTTTCTCGCACCCACTCACGGCACCGCCTCCGGCTGATCTTCCCCACGGAGCCCATGGCCTGTACCATTTCATCTTCGCTGCGCGCCAGATAACCGGTCTCTCCGTCTTTAATCAGCTCGGGCATCGAGCCCCTGGGGTAGGCCAGCACCGGCGTCCCCGCAGCCATGGCCTCGGTGACCACGAGACCAAATGGCTCATCCCACTGGAGGGGAAAGAGAAAGCCCCTAGCCCGGCTCACCGCCTGCATGAGTTGAGGGTGAGGCAGCCGCTCGAGGTATCGGATCTTGCTCCCGTCTACGTATGGCTTCACCTGCTGATCAAAATAGTCCTCACTCCAGGGGAGATGGGAAGTCACATGGCCGACGATCAGGAGCTTGATGTTCGCTCTTCCGGCAACTCGAATGGCCTCGGCGATGCCCTTCCCGGGCGTCATTCGCCCCACGATGATGAAATAGTCCTCCGGTTCCTCCGTAAAAGGAATTTCGTCCACGTCGATGCCGTTGTAGACGACCGGCAAGGAATCGTCTCCAAGCTGTCTGGCTTGCGCCCGGCTGATACAGACCGGAACGCAGCCGGGGAAATTCCGGCGATAGTACTCATGGATCTCTCTTTCGATGTAGGCGTAGGTGATAAGCGTTGGCGTCTTGGTGAAAACAGAGAAATAAGGAGCCAGGGTTGGCCAATGGGCGTGAATGATATCGAAACGGTCGGCCTGGCGATAAAGATTGTACGTATTTCGCGCCTCGAACTCTTTCTCCAGATAAAAAGTCGACTTGGGGTCATCAAGGCTGGCCACCGAAAGAACCGACTGGACCGGACAATCCACCTTTGAATCTCCGGAGGCAAAGAGTTCTACCTCGTGGCCGCGGCGGGTGAGATGTTGACACAGGTAGTAGACGATCCACTCCGTCCCGCCGTGGGTCTTGGGTGGAATGGAGAGGTAGATACTGGAGATCTGCGCGATCTTCATCGAAACGGAAACGCCAGCGAGACGGTTTTCGCTAACGCAATGTCACCGTGGGACGGGTATCCACGAGGCGCAGTTCGACGGTCGAAGTGCCGTTCCATTGGTTCTCGGTCAGGCGGTAAACGACGTCGATCGTCGCGCCCGGCCGCGCAGAAAATTTTTCACCTCGGCCGAAGACAACCGCGCCGAGAGAGCGGCGGCCCTGGCGAAGCCGCAGGCGGCAGCCGCCGTTAAAATCCCTGAGTTCGGAGATCTCGACCGACCGGGTCATGAAAAGAGGCTCAGGATTCCCTATTCCAAAAGGTTTCAGCGCTTCAAGCTCCCGCGCAAGCGAAAGGTCGATGGCGGAGAAATCCAATTCCGCATCGACCTCAAGCACCGGGGTAAGCTGTTCGGGAGATAAACACGCTCTGACGATCTCGTCAAACTGGGCCGCGAATAGCGGGAACTTCGAGGCTTTGATGCTCAGTCCCCCGGCCGATTCGTGGCCGCCGAATTTTTCCAGCAACCCCGCGCACCGACGTAGCCCTTCTACCATATGAAAGCCGCGGATGCTCCTCGCCGAGCCTTTCCCCTCGCCCTGGTGGAAACCGACCACGACCGTAGGCCGATGAAACCGCTCGACCAGCCGGGAGGCAACAATCCCCAAGACCCCGGGATGCCAACCGTCTTGGCCCACGACGATGGAGTAGCGCTCGTCAACGGTCCCGCCCTCCTCGGCTTGGGACAGGGCTTGTTCAAGAACCTGCTTTTCCATCTCCTGGCGCTCGCGGTTATGCTCATCCAGCTCCTGGGCGATGCGAGCGGCCACTTCCTCGGACTCCGTCGTCAGCATCTCCACCACCTTGAGCCCGGCGTCCATCCTCCCGGCTGCGTTGATCCGGGGCCCGAGTTGAAAGGCGACCTGGCCCGCGCCTAAAGCGCCCGTCGAAATGCCCGCCGCCGCTTTTAACGCAACGATGCCGGGGCGGGTCGAGTTCCCCAGCTCCTCCAGTCCCCGCCGGACCAAAATTCGGTTGATCCCCCTCAAAGGGACCATATCGGCAATGGTGCCGAGGGTAACCAAATCGAGGTGGCGGCGGATGTCCGGAGACCCGGAAAATTTAAACCGACCGATTTCCCGCAGCTTCGACCGAAGACCGATGACCAGATAGAAAGCCAAGCCTGCCGCCGAAAGCCCCTTGTCAGGGAAAGAACAATCCGACCGGTGTGGGTTAAGAATCGCAACCGCCGGCGGCAAAGGCTCCGGTGGCTCATGGTGATCCACGACGATGACATCGATCCCGAGGCTTTGGGCCAGTTCCACCTCATCGTAGTTGGAGACTCCACAGTCTACGGTGACCACCACCCGAACTCCCTGGGCGTTTAACCGCCGAAGGGCCTCGGAGTTAAGCCCATACCCTTCGTCGATCCTATGGGGGACATAATAAACGGGATCAACACCGATTCCTTTGAAAAAGGACACAAGCGTGGCGGTCCCGGTCGTGCCGTCGACATCATAGTCTCCCCAGATACAGATGAGCTCGCTTTTCTCCACGGCCAGGACGAGCCGACCGACCGCCCGCTCCATGCCGGCCATCAAGAAAGGCGAAGGAAGATCATTGCGCAGGCTCGGAGCGAGAAAGCGCTGCGCCGCATCAGGATCTTGGATACCGCGATGGCATAGAATTTGGGCAAGCAAAGGTGAGAGGCCGAGCCTCTCGGAGAGAGCTGCTACCAGGCCGGCATCAGCCTGTCTCAACAGCCAACGCTTCTTCATGATAGTGAATAGCGAATAGTCAATACTAGGAGGCTTGAAAGCCTGCCAGTTTCCCAGTGCCATTTACTGTTCGCCATTCGCTATTCGCCATTTGCTTTTGCTATTCGCTATTTCCCCTTCTCCCAAAAAAGGATCACCGGGCTTGCAATAAATATCGTCGAATAGACACCAGAAAAAAATCCTACCAGCAAGGCAAAGGCAAAAGGCCGTATCACTCCTCCTCCGAGAAAAAAGAGTGCGAAGAGAACCAATAGAGCGGTACCTGTCGTGAGGATCGTGCGGCTTAGGGTTTCATTGATGCTGGTGTTGACGATCGTCTCCAGGCTCTCTCGGCGAATCTTACGCATATTCTCCCGGATCCGATCACAGACCACTACCGTATCGTTGACGGAGAATCCGACGATGGTCAGGAGCGCCGCCACAATGGTCAGATCGAACTCGTAATTGGCCAGCATCAGCGCGCCTACCGTGATCAATACATCGTGGATCAACGCGATCACAGCTCCCAGGCCGAACCGCAGCTCAAAGCGGAACCAGATATAAACTCCCATCATAATGGTGGCAACGATCACCGATAAAAGCCCCCTCTGGCGCAGATCCTTGCCCACCTTCGGCCCCACCGACTCGATCCTGCGAATCTCGAAGCGGTCCGCACCAAATTGCTGGGAAAAACTCCGGCGAACCTCCTCCCCCAATGTCCCGAGCTGGACCGAGGTCTTTTCCAAACGGATCAGAAATTCATTCGAGCCGTCCTGGCCAAAGTCCTGAATCGTGCTATCCTCCAAACCCGAACGGCCGAGCGCCTGGCGGACCTGGGGGATAGAAACCTTTTGCTGAAATTTCGCGTGGACCGTGGTCCCGCCGGCGAAGTCGACGCCCAGGTTGGGGCCCTTCATGAACAGGAGAACCAGCACCGACAGGTTCACCACCGTCGAAATGACCACGGCAAGACGACGGTAGCGAGTAAATGGAATCTGCGTTCCAGGCTTGATTATTTCCATACCAACCCTTTAGATGCTAATACGGTTTAGTCTCCGGGCCGCCATGCGATAGTCATAGTAGATCCGGGTCAAATAGACCGCGGTCAGCACCGTCGTGACGATTCCCACGCAGAGCGTCACGGCAAATCCCTTGACCGGGCCGGTCCCGAACTGGAACAGGATCAGGCCGGAAAGGAAAGTCGTGATATTCGAGTCCAGGATGGCGGGAAGCGCACGTTCATAACCGGCCTCCACGGCGGCCCGGGGGGATCTCCCGGCTCGCAGTTCTTCCCGGATTCTTTCGTTGATGAGCACGTTGGCGTCGACCGCCATCCCCATGGTCAACACCATCCCGGCAATTCCTGGCAGCGTCAATACGGCCTGGAAGCCGGCCAGCACGGCCAGAAGAAAGAGGACATTGAAGACCAGCGCGACATTGGCTAGCAAACCCGCTCCCTTGTAGTAGGCAACCATAAAGAGGACAACCAGGGCGCTGCCCACGACAAACGAGATCACTCCCTGCCGGATCGAATCACGGCCCAAGGAAGGCCCTACCGTCCGTTCTTCGACGATCTCAACAGGCGCGGGAAGGGCCCCCGCCCGTAGCACGATCGCCAGGTCGCGCGCATCCTTCATGTCAAAACTTCCCGTGATCGACGCTCTGCCGCCTCCGATCCGTTCCTGGATGACAGGAGCTGAGTAAACACGGTTATCGAGAATAATGGCTAGGCGCCGCTTGACATTCTCCCCGGTAATTCTTTCAAAGAGCCTCGCCCCGCTCGAGCTCAGAATCAACTCGACGTAGGGGCCTTCCAGCCCGGAGCCAGGGCGCACCCGGGCATCTGCGATGTACTCACCGGTCATCAGGGTGCGGGAATCGAGGAGATAGGGGACCTTTTCCACCGCTGCCCCGTTGCTTCTCGTGCTATAGCCGTAGAGGATCTCGGTTCCCGGCGGAGGACCTTTGCGCACGGCTTCCTCCACGCTGTGGACCTCGTCCACGAGTTTGAACTCGAGCAGAGCGGTCTTGCCGATGATCTCTTTGGCCCTTTCGGGGTCCTGAATGCCAGGCAGCTGCACCAGAATGTCTTGCCGCCCGCGACGTTGAATGATCGGCTCGCTCACCCCGAACTGATCAATGCGGTTGCGGATCGTCTCGAGGGATTGGTCCACGGTATCTTCCCTAAGAGAACGCAATTCCCGCTCATGCAGGGCAAGCAAAAACTCCACTCCCCCGGGGTCCGCGCGAGAACTCACCACGACCAGATTGGAAAACTCGCTTTTGATGAGGTCGCGCGCCTTGTCCGCGCTCGCCGACGGAACCTTGAGCTGAATCTCCGCGCCCTTGCGGACCATTTCACTATAGGAAACGCTTTTCCCCTTGAGCAGGTTGTCAAGATCCCCTTTGACGCGCTCCACGGTGTTCTCGACCGCCTTTTCCACCTTCACTTCGAGGATCAAGTGGCTTCCGCCTTGGAGATCCAACCCCAGATGGATACGCTCCGCAGGAAGAAAACTGCTCCACCAGGAAGGGACCTCGCCCACGAGTGACGGGACGAGATAGATCAGAGCGGCTAAGGCCACCCCAAGAAAGATCACGATTCGAACGAAGACACCTCGTTGCATAACATGGCTCCTCAGCCGGTTTGCTCCTTAGCTAAAGCCTTTTCTCCTTTCACGATCCCAGCGATCTGCGGCCGCTGCACGCGAATCCGCACATTGGGAGCCACCTCCAAGGTGACTACCGTATCGCTAAGCGCCACCACTTTACCGTAAATTCCTCCCGAGGTCATCACCTCGTCATTTTTCTTGAGCTTCTCCAGCATCCCCCGGTGCTCCTTGGCCTTTTTCTGCTGGGGTCGGATCAGAAGCAAATAGAAAATCACGAAGACCAAGATGAGAGGGGCAAAACTCACCAACGCGCTCGGCCCCGAAGGCACCTGGGCAGTTTGAGCGAACGCTACGTCCCACATATCTTTCTCCTCTCCCGCAATCAGTCAAAAACCAGCCGTCAGGATTGGGAATCCTCCCCTCCCTCGACTTGTGCGCCGTGGCTTCGGAGCCGCGACGCCCAATTCTGGAAGCCCTCTTCTCGGATAGCGCGTCGACAACTCTCCATGAGGCCATGGTAATAGTACAAGTTGTGGAGGGTGTGAAGCTGCGCCGCCAGCATCTCCCCGGCATGATAGAGATGGCGCAAATAGGCGCGGGAAAAATTTCGGCAGCAGTAACAACCGCACGCGTCGTCGACCGGGCGCGGATCCTTGAGGAATTCGGCCCGCTTGATATTGAGCCTTCCCCGAGAGGTGAAAAGGGTGCCGTTGCGAGCGTTCCGGGTCGGCAGGACACAGTCGAAGAGGTCGTAACCGGAGCCGACGGCGAATATTAGATCCTCCGGCCTTCCCACGCCCATGAGATACCGGGGGCGACGCTCGGGCAGAAACCCGGCAGTAAACTCGCCAATCGCATGGAGGGTGGATGGCTCTTCGCCGACTCCCAACCCGCCCACAGCATAGCCATCAAAGGGCAGCAGAGCCAGCCTCTCCACACACGCCGAGCGCAGTTCCCGGTACATACCCCCCTGAACGATCGCAAACAGTGCCTGGTCGCTTCTTCGGTGTGCCTTGAGAGAGCGCTCGGCCCATCTCATGGTCCGGTCGGTTGAGGCCTTAGCGTATTCCTTGGTTGCAGGATGCGGGATGCATTCATCCAGGACCATGGCCACATCGCTGCCCAGCTCTTGCTGAATCTCCACCACCTTCTCTGGGGTCAGCAGATGGCTTGAGCCGTCCAGGTGCGATTGAAAGCGGACCCCTTCCTCGGTGATCTTTCTGAGCCCACCTAGACTGAACACTTGAAATCCCCCGCTGTCGGTCAAAATGGCCCGTTTCCACCCGATAAAGCGATGCAGGCCACCGAGGTCCCGAATGACCTCCACCCCTGGACGAAGATAGAGGTGATAAGTATTGGCCAGCATGATCTGGCATCCGATCTCCTCGAGATCTCGCGGCGATAAAGCCTTCACGCTTCCTTGGGTCCCCACGGGCATAAAGGCCGGCGTCTCGACGACGCCGCGCGCAGTGACGAGACGACCCAGGCGCGCGTTCGTGTGAATATCTTTTTTGATAACTGTGAAACTGAACATCTTTAAACGCCGAGCCACCAGGCGTGAGGCATGAGGCAACAGTCCAAGAATTTTAACTCTCGCCTATTGCCTGTCGCCTTTCGCCTTCTTCAAAGAATGAGCATGGCGTCGCCGTAGCTGTAAAATCGGTAGCGCATCCGCACCGCTTCCTGATACGCCGACCGCACTAAACCTAAACCAGCAAAGGCGGCAACCAAGACGAGCGGGGTGGAGCCGGGCAGATGAAAATTGGTGAGGAGCCCGTCAATAACACGGAATGCGTATCCGGGATGAATAAAGAGGCGCGCAATCCCTTCATCGGCTTCGATTCTTCCCTTTCGCAGGGCGATCCACTCCAGGGTGCGCGTGGTCGTCGAACCCACTGCGATCACCCTTTTCCCCATCCGCTTCGCCCGCTCGATTTTCTCCGCCTCCTCGGCTTCAAGCTTGTACCGCTCTCCCGCCATCCTGTGATGCTCCACCACCTCGTCCCGCACCGGCTGAAACGTTCCTGGCCCAACATGCAGGGTCAAAAAGGCCCGCTCCACGCCTCTCGAGGCCAACTCCTCCAGGAGCTGTTGGGTAAAGTGAAAACCGGCCGTGGGAGCGGCTACAGCCCCGCGATGGGAGGCATAGACGGTTTGGTAGCGCTCCCAATCCGTGCTCGCCACGGCGCGAGTCCGCTGAATGTACGGCGGCAGCGGAGGCTCGCCCTGCGTCTCAAGCCACTCCATGATATCGCCCTGATAGTGAAACCTCAGCCCGTATTGCCCTTTGCCCAGATCACCAACAACCTCCGCGAAAAAACCGTCAGCAAAAAAGATCCGGCCTCCCACCCGCGGACTGTTGGCCGCCTCCACCAGGGCCATCCACAGGCTGCGACGCTCATCAAAGGGTTCCAAGAGAAGGACCTCGGCCTTGCCCCCGCTTTCCTTTCTTCCCCGAAGCCGGGCGGGAAAAACCCGGGTGTCGTTTAAAACCAGCACGTCGCCGGGCTGCAAAAAATTCCCCAGGTCCGAAAAGCTGAGATGGCGAAGCTCGCCGCTGCCGAGCTCCACGACAAGAAGGCGCGCCGCCGCCCGATCCCGAGTAGGATAGGCAGCAATTAAAGATTGAGGGAGTTCGTACATGAACTCTTTGAGCTCCATAGGGTGAACCAATGGGGAGAAGGCGAAGCCTCTGAAAGAAAGCCAACGGGTCCGAACGAGACGACGCCGTAACCGCAGATGATTCTAGGTCTCGCTTTTCTTAAGAAAAGGCGTCAACAGGTCGATGGGCACCGGAAAAATTGTGGTAGAGTTCTTTTCTGAGGCCACCTCTACCAGACTCTGCAAGAAGCGGAGCTGCAGGGCGATCGGGTGCTTCGAGATAACCTCGGCTGCGTCCGCAAGCTTCTGAGAGGCCTGAAATTCGCCGTCGGCGTGGATGACTTTGGCGCGTCGCTCCCGCTCCGCCTCCGCCTGTTTGGCCATGGCACGCTGCATCTCCTGAGGGAGGTCGATATGCTTGAGCTCCACCAGGACCACCTTAATCCCCCACGGATCGGTTTGAGCATCGAGGATCTCTTGAATGCGGCTATTGATCTTTTCCCTCGCGGACAGAAGGTCGTCCAGCTCGCCCTGCCCACAGACACTCCGCAGCGTCACCTGGGCAAGCTGAGAAGTGGCGTAGAGGTAGTTCTCCACCTCCCTTATTGCCCGATTGGGATCCAAAACCCTGAAGTAAAGAACCGCATTGACTTTAACAGAAACGTTGTCTCTTGTGATAACGTCCTGGGGCGGGATATCCATAGTGACCGTGCGGAGGTCGATGCGCACCATTTTTTCGATCAGCGGGATGACATAGATGATGCCGGGGCCCCGGGCCTCCACCATGCGTCCAAGCCTGAAGATTACCCCCCGCTCGTATTCCTTGAGGATTTTGACTCCGCTGATAACCAAGATAACGACGATGACCAGAACCGTCGCAACAGGTCCTAATCCGAACATAGCTTCCTCCTCTCTCAGCTCCTTGACTCACCCTCTGACAGCCGCTTCACTTTGAGGCACATCCCGTCAAAGCCGACGACCCTGACCTTTTCCCCTACCGCGATCTCCCCCTCTCCTTCCGCATTCCAGTATTCTCCGTGCACAAAAATCTTCCCCGCAGGACTAAGCTTCACGCGCACATCCCCGATCTCGCCGATCAGACCCTCCAAGCCCAGAGTCGGCTTTCGCCGTTGCGATTTAAAAACGAGATAGCCCACCAAAAACATCAGGATGCTCAGCGTTGCCACCGCCGTGAAGACGATCGAACGATCCACTCCCAGATCCGAAGTTTCCGTGTCAAAGAGCAGCAGGGAGCCCAACGCCAGAGAAATCGCGCCGCCAATTCCGAGGACCCCAAAGCTGGGAACAAAGGCCTCGCCGGCAAGCAACGCGGCTCCCAGTAAGATGAGCACGAGGCCCGCATAATTAATGGGAATAATCTGAAACGAGGTCAAGGCCAAAAGCAAGGCGATCGCCCCCGTCACTCCCGGAAAAATCACGCCGGGGTGGGAAAACTCCATGTAGAGACCCAAGATGCCGGCCATCAGAAGAAGATAAGCAATATTGGGATCCGAAAGGACATTGATGATCTTCTGCTTCAGCCCCATCTCAAACCGCTCTACCCGGGCGTCCTTGAGGGCGAGCGGCTCCTGGCGCCCGTCTATCTCCACTTTCCTCCCGTCAGCCTGACGCAGGAGATCATCGATGTCCCTGGCGACGACGTCGATAACGTTCTTGGCCAAAGCCTCCTTCTCGGTGATCGAGACGCTACGGCGCACCGCCTGAATCGCCCACTCGGTGTTACGCCCGCGCTTTTGGGCGATCGCCTCGCTAAAGGAGGCGGTAAAGTTTTCGATTTTCTCGCCCATCACCCCCTTCACCTCTTGGCCTCCTCCCCCCACGGGATGAGCGGCGCCGATATTGGTCCCGGGGGCCATCGCCGCAATGTGAGCCGCCAGGGTGATAAAAACACCGGCCGAGCCGGCTCCTGCCCCACTGGGCGCCACGTAAACGATCACCGGGACCGGAGCCCCTAGGATCTCCTTAACGATGGAACGGGTTGAGGTGAGGAGCCCACCCGGAGTGTCGAGCTGAATGATCAGGGCCCGGGCCCTTTTCCCCCGCGCCCGTTCGATGCTTCCGCGGATGAAATCATCGACTGCCGGATTGATCCCGCCGTCGATCACAATGAGGTCCACGACGGGGCCGGAAGGGGGTTGGGGCTGGGCCAAAACCGCAAAACCCCCGAGCAGAAGGAGGACGACGGAGAGGAGCCCCCGTTTAGAGAGCAGGCGTCCTGAGCTCTTTGATGACTTTCTTGATGTCTTCCCAAACAAGTTTCTTATCTCCTGGATTGCGCAACAGGTAGGCCGTGTGGAGCGTGGGCATGATCTTGATCCCGTGGAATTCATGCCAAATGCCCCGCAGCCGCATGATGGGAACCTTGGTCTTGAGGAGAGTCTGAGCCGCAAACTTACCCAAGGCCACGATGATCCGCGGCTTAACGAGCTCGATCTGTTTGAGCAAAAATGGCTCGCAGGATTCTACTTCGTCGGGTTCCGGATTACGGTTATCCGGGGGACGACACTTAATCACATTGGCGATGTAGACGTCATCCCTCCGGAGGCCCATTCCTCGGACGATGATATCCGTGAGGAGCTGACCCGCGCGCCCGACAAAAGGCTCTCCCTGCAAGTCCTCATCTCGACCCGGACCCTCGCCGATGAACATGACTTCGGCGCGAGGGTTGCCGACACCGAACACTAAGTGGGTGCGTCCGGGCCAGAGTTTGCAGCGGCGACAATCCCCGATGGCGGCGCGAAGCTCTTCCAGGCTTTGGGCGCGATACGCTTCGGTAGCATCCGAGAAGAGCCCTCCCTCCACTCCGCTAAGCCACCCGGCTTGAGGCGCTCCACCAACCACCCCACCATCTGCGTTACCTACGGGCACAGAACGGATGCCGGCCCGCTCCAAGCGCTGCGCATGGCGCCTCAACGAAGCCACCATCATTCTCACCTCTTCTTCTAGGTCACTCTCTCTGTCCATGCCCGCCACCTTTTCGGAAAAGGCATCTTAGCATCTTCTGCGGCTCCGTAGCAATAACATGTGACGCGCTAAAAGCCTCGCTTCAATTGCCTCAAGTAGAGCACGCGCGCCTCACCGAAAAAGGCGATGGTCTCGGGCCAGCGGTAATCCGCATAGGTGGTGTCAAGCGGGTGGTAGGAACCGGTGTGGTAAAGAAGGGTGACTTCTCCATAGATGCGGGAGCCGAGATAGAGTCGGTGGGGGGCGTTTTTGGTCGAGGCCAGGACCACTTTCCCGGCATCCAAATAGCCCGGATCGATATTGACCCTGCGCCCCCGCATTTCTCCCCTCGTCCAAAGATATTCCGCCTCTATTCCCTGAGTGGCCAGTTTGATCTCCGGCAATCTCTCAGGAAAGGCCAAAGGGGTAAACGAAACAAACTTGCGCCGCAAACCGCTGCCCATCTCCTCGGCATAATAATCCGTCGCCTCCCACGGGAAAATCCCGCTCCGCGACTCTATGGCACCCAACAAGGGAGCCAGGCGAGCCTCCGCGGAAGCCAGAAGATCCTCGGAAGGAGCGAGCAGGGCCACAAAAAACTTGATTGGCTTAGGCTCTGTTGGAATGCCCATAAGCTGTCAGCGATCAGCTTTCAGCCAAAGGCTGACTGCTGAGGGCTGAAGGCTATCTGCTATTTCTTATTTCGATGAGATAATCGTAGATCCGATCCGCCAGCTCCTCTTTGCTCATGAGGGGGAGGGAGTGGACGGCGCCCTTTCGGTCCATGAGGGTAGCCGCATTGGTATCCCCTTCAAACCCGCTCCCCTCTTGCGTCACATCGTTCGCAACGATCAGGTCCAGATGTTTCTCGCGAAGCTTTTTCGTCGCATTTTTGACCAGCGCCTCGGTTTCCGCCGCAAAACCGATGAGGATTCGACCGTTCTTCCTCTCTCCCAGCTCGCGCAAAATATCCGGGTTGGGTTGGAGCTTGAGGACAATCGGGCCTTCAGCTCGCTTGAGCTTTTTGCTGACATACTGCTCGGGCCGATAGTCGGCCACTGCCGCCGCCATCACTACCGCCGTGGCGTTGGCAAACTCCTGGAGGACGGCCTCGCGCATTTCGGCCGCAGTCCTCACGGAGATGAGCCGGGCCCCGGAGGGAGGAACCAGGGAGGTCGGACCGCTGACCAAGGTCACCTTGGCCCCTCTTCTCAGACCGACGCGTGCGAGCGCGTACCCCATCTTTCCCGAGGAACGATTGGAGACATACCGAACGGGGTCGAGGGGTTCTTGATTGGGACCGGCGGTAATGAGGAGCCTCTCGTCAATCAAATCCTTTTTTTTTAGCAGCCGACGAATTTCTTCCAGGATGTCTTCCGGCTCGGGCAACCGCCCTTTCCCTTCATAGCCACAGGCCAGATAGCCCTCAGTGGGCTCGATGAAATGATAGCCGAGGGCTTTCAGTTTCCCGATGTTCTCCTGCAGGATAGGATTTTCAAACATGTGGACATTCATCGACGGAGCAATCAGCACCCCCGCTTTGGTCGCCATCAGGATAGTCGTCAGCAAGTCGTCGGCGATGCCGGCGGCGATTTTTCCAATGATATTGGCCGTCGCCGGAGCTATGACGAGCAGGTGAGCCTGACCAGCCAAGCGGATGTGGCCGATTTCGGATTCCTGCGTGAGACTGAACGTCTCGGTAGCGACAGGACGTCCTGAAAGGGTCTGAAAGGTCAACGGCGTTACGAACTCCATAGCTTCCCGAGTCATGACGACCTGCACAGAAAACCCCTCTTGGACGAGCAGCCGCACCAGTTCGGCCGCCTTATAGCAGGCAATACCGCCCGAGACCCCCAAGACTATGGTTCTTTTCTCCGCGTCCTCCACGATCTAAAAATAGCCAATTCAACAGGCCATTGCAAACCGAGGGACTTCGCCATGCGTCTTCAAGGCACGGACATTCTTGCGCCAATTTTTGCTTCCAGATTTTGTCACCCGAGCGTTTAAAACTGTCTAGCCCCGTTGGTTCTCCCTCTCGAACCCCTTGATTCATCAGCGATTCAAAAAGAGAAAAGCTTGGCCGCGCGGGTTGGCATGATTTTAGCTTCTTTGCCACTCTTTTCACTTGGAATGCGGAGGAAAAACGAAAAACCTTGACCTCCATACTCACTTCGTGTAATTGACAACCAAAGCGTAGAAGCAGGAGACGCAAAAAATGAAGATATGTCAGCGGTCGATCAGAATCCTGAGTACGGCGGCCCTAGTTTTTGTAATTGGAACCGGGAGCCGCGGCGGCGTGGCCGTGGCGGGCGCCGCGGAGGAGAGCTCTGCACGCAGCTCTGAGGGATCCGTGGCCGGCCAAGACTTCGAGGAGGACCCGTGGGAACCGTTCAATGAGGGGATGTTCTCCTTCAATCGGCAGTTCGATCGCACCGTCGTAAAGCCGGTGGCGACGATTTGGGAAGCCGTACTCCCCGATCTAGTACGGAGAAGTCTCGGAAACGCACTGGACAACCTTGCAGTGGTACGCCGCGTGGTGAACAACCTGTTGCAACTGAAGCTTGAGGGAGCGGCTCGGGAGATGGTCCGCTTCACCGTCAACAGTACGTTTGGAATCGCGGGATTGTTCGATGTTGCCCGGGATGGCGTCGGCATCGCTCCGAGCGACGAGGACACCGGGCAGACGCTGGGCGTCTACGGAGTTGGGCCCGGACCTTACCTCGTGCTGCCATTTTTGCCGCCGATGACGGTCCGAGATGGGATTGGGTTCGCTCTCGACGGGGCTATGAACCCTCTCAACTACTTCGTTCCTCTCGGAGCCACCTTTGGCCTCTACGGCACTAACGTCGTGAATGAGCGATCACTTCATCTGGATCAGTTCGAGCGCGTTGAGGAAGCGACGATCGACCTTTACAGCGCCGTGCGCAACGCTTATCTACAAAGGAGAGCAGCGGCCATCAGGGAATGATGGCGTAAACCGGTGATGGCGAAGAAAGGGAAGCTTCTTAAGGGAAAGAAAATCGACCCCAAACCGATTTCTCCCTCCACCTCTCTGACCGAACTGGTAGACAACAATTTTATCTCCTACAATGGGGGGCGCCTGCGCGAGGCCTGCCAGCTCTTCACGGAGAAGGTCCTCCAGGACAACGTGACCGTCGGCGTGAGCCTCAGCGGCGCTCTGACTCCCGCCGGGCTGGGCATTTCTGCCTTGATTCCCCTCATCGAATACGGTTTTGTGGACTGGATCGTCAGCACGGGGGCCAACCTATACCACGATACGCACTTTGCGATAGGGCTCTCGATGCATCGAGGAACCCCCAATGCCGACGATGTGCTCTTACGGGAACAGGGCATTGTCAGGATCTACGATATCTTTTTCGATTATGAGATTCTCATCTCTACCGACGACTTCTTCCGCGAACTCCTCAAGTCCCCCGAGTTTCAAAAGGAGATGGGCAGCTCCGAACTCCACTACCGGGTGGGAAAGTATCTTTGCGAGCGGGAAAAGATCCTGGGAACCGAACGAAAGTCTCTCTTGGCTGCCGCGTATCAGTACGGCGTCCCCATCTATACCTCTTCACCCGGGGATAGCTCTATCGGCATGAACGTCGCGGCTCTGGCGCTAAAAGGAAACCAGTTGAAGTTTGACGTCTCTCTGGACGTCAACGAGTCAGCGGCCATGGTTCTGGAGGCCAAACGAACCGGGGGCAAGAGCGCAGCCATCATCCTGGGAGGCGGTTCGCCCAAGAACTTCCTCTTGCAGACCGAGCCCCATATCCAGGAGGTTTTGAGCCTCAGCGAGAAAGGCCACGACTATTTTATTCAGTTCACCGACGCTCGGCCGGACACGGGCGGGCTCTCCGGGGCCACGCCCGGCGAGGCCGTGAGCTGGGGGAAAATCGATCCCGATCAGCTCCCCGACTCGGTCGTCTGCTACGTCGACACCACCATCGCCCTGCCCCTCTTCACCGCCTATGCGCTGGCGAAACACCCGCCGCGGAAGCCCAAGCGCCTCTTTGATCAGAGGGAGCGCTTGCTGCAAAACATCACCAAAGAATTCAAAGAAAAGTTCGGCAAGATCAAACTCCGGTAGGCACACGCCCCGCAACGAGCGTTGCGGATTAACCCGCTTCGTTAGTGGAAGAAATAGCCGCGCAGGTGGGCCAGGCGCGCGCGGATGCCGCTCCGCAAGGGCTCCAGACCAGCCCGGCTCCACACCCTCCCCTGTCCCAAATCGTCGAACAGTGAATAGGAAACCGGAGTGATCAGGAGCGTGATGAGGAGGGAGAGGACCTGGCCGCCGATGATCACTTTGGCCATCGAGGCGCGCGAGGCTGCCCCCGGCCCCTCCCCCAACGCGATAGGAATCATGGCAAATACCAGCATCGCGGTCGTCATCAGAATGGGGCGCAGGCGCGCGTGGTTGGCCTCGAGGATCGCCTGGTCTCGCTCCATGCCCTGGGCGCGCAACGTGTTGGTGTAGTCGATCTGCAAAATTCCGTTCTTCTTCACGATGCCGAACAACATGAACAGACCGAACATCGCGTAGATGTCCAGAGGCTGACCCAACAGGAGGAGGGACAGCAGAGCGAAGGGCAAAGTCAATGGCAAAGCCAGCATGATGGTGATCGGATGGAGGAAGCTCTCGAACTGGGCAGCCAAGACCATATACATGAAGATGAAACTCAAGGCGAAGGCGATGGCGAAGTTTCTCATGGTCTCGGCGAATACTTTGGCACGGCCGGTGAAATCCGCGGTGTAGGTCGGCGGCAGGTTGAGTTGCTTCACCATGGCCTGGACCCTTTCCACCGCCTCTCCCAACGGCAAGGAAGACAGAAGGTTGGACACGATGGTCACCTTGCGCTGGCGGTTGTAGCGATCGATCTGCGATGGACCCAGCTCCTCACGAAGGTCGACCAGGTTGGCCATCTTCACGAGTTCCCCGCTCTTAGACGGCGCGGTGAGGTTCAGGACCGCCCGCGGATCGTCTCGCTTGTCCTTAAAGGCTCTCAGCCAAACATCGAACTGCTCGTCCTCCTCTTTATATTTAGAAACCGGTTCCCCCCCAACGTACGTCTGCAGGGCGGATGCAATATCCGCGACTTGGATGCCGAATTCCGAGGCTTTCTGTCGGTCGATGTGGGTGCGCAACTCCGGCTTGCGCACGGATAATGTGGTGTCAATATCCACGAAGCCGGGAATCTGTCGCATCTGCGCGATGACCTGATCCGTATAGTTCTGGAGCTCTACGAGACTGGGTCCGCGCAAGTTGAACTCCAGGTCCGAGAAACGCGTACCGCCCCCCGACCATGACGCCACCCCTTGAACACCGACGCGCAGGTCCGGATAGTCGTCGAAGATCTTGCGGGCGTCTGCCATGACATCGAACTGGCTGTAGCCCCTCTGGGAAAGGTCCACGACGCGGGTATAGATCGATCCGGTGGTAACATCTCCCTCTCCGGGTTTCACCCTGCCCGTCGTATCCCCAATCGTCGTTAGGATCTTGGTCACCCCGCGGAGTCTTCGAATCTTCCCCTCCAGCTCTCGAAACAGCCGGTCGGTCTCCTCCAAGCTATAACTTCCCGGAGTCTGCACGATAATCTCAAATTCGCTCTGGTCATCGTTCGGGATAAAGGTCTTTCCCACTCCGAAAAAAAACGGGACGGTCGAGAAGACGGTCACGACGCCAGCCAGAACGATCGCCCAGCGATGCCGGAGCGACCAAGCCAGGATCCACCCATAGGAGCTATCCACCCAGGAGTAAAAACGGCTCTCCTTGGAAGACCTGGCGCCGTGCTTGACCTTGAGGAAACGCGAGCTCAACATCGGGGTCAGGGTGAAGGAGATAAGCAGGGACACTGCCACCGCAAAGGCCACGGTGATGCCGAAGCTCTTGAAAAAGCGCCCCACCCGACCCGCCATGAACGCGAGCGGAACGAAGATCACCAGGAGGGACAGGGTCGTCGCCATGACCGCCAGCGCGATCTCCTTGGTCGCCTTGGAGGCCGCATCCCTGGGAGATTCGCCCTTCTCCTCAACGTGGCGAAAGATGTTTTCCAAAATGACTACGGCGTCGTCGACGACGATCCCGACCGCCAAAACCAGGCCCAGCATCGTTATGTTGTTGAGCGTAAACCCCATATAGCGCATCAGGGTAAAGGTGGAGATGATGGACGCCGGGATCGCGACGGAAGCTATGAGGGTGCTTCGCCAATTGCGCATAAACAGGAGTACGGTCAGGACAACCAGCCCGGCGCCTAAGAGAAGGTGAAATTTGACCTCTTCGATGGATCGCCTGATGAACCGTGATTGATCGACGATCACCTCGGTGCGAATATCCGTGGGGAGGACAGCCTGGAGTTGGCGAAGCCTCTCTTTGACCCGATCTACCACTTCTACGGTATTGGTGCCCGATTGCTTTCTCACGATCAGCTGGACGGCGTTCTCGCCATCCAGCCGGGAGAGGCTCCGGGGTTCCACGACGCCGTTCTCCACGTTTCCGATGTCCCGGATCGTGATCGGACGGCCCTGAAAGTTCCCGACAATGAGGTCGTTAAAGTCCGCCGCCCGCTGGATCCGCCCCATGGTTCGCAGCACCAGCTCCCGCCGATCCTCGTCCACCCGCCCCCCGGGAATCTCCACGTTTTGGGCCTGAATGGCGCGCTTCACCTGGCCGATCGGTAGGCTATAGGCGGCGAGCTTGTCGGGGTCGACATGGATATTGATCGCCCGCTCCCGTTGGCCCACCATGATCACCGCCCCGACCCCTCGGAGCGTCTCGATGTCCTCCTTGATCCGCTTGCGGGCGATCTCGCTGACCTCGCGGAGGTTCCTCCTGCCGGAAACCGCAATCTTCATGACGGGAGCAGCATCGATGTCGAACTTCTGGATCACCGGCGGATCGGTGCCGACCGGAAGCCGAGAAAGGATCGTGGAGACTTTGTCCCGCACGTCCTGGGCCGCCACCTCTCCGTCTTTTTCCAAAACGAACTGAATCGTGATCGTGGACAGACCTTCCTTTGTCACGGAACGCAGCTCATCGATGCCGTCAATTGTGTTGATGATCTCCTCAATGGGTTTGGTGACCGAGGTTTCCATCTCCTCGACGCTTGACCCTGTGAGGGTGGTCGTGACGGTGACGGTCGGGAGGTCCACGTTGGGGAAGAGGTCCACGCCCAGCCCCACATAAGAGAACAAACCCAGCACGACCAGAGCCAGGATGAGCATGGTGGCGAAAACGGGACGGCGGATGCACAGATCAGCGAGGCTCATAAATTAGTGAACAGTGAATCGTGAATAGCAAATAGCAAATAGTCAATAGCAAATAGTGAATAGACCCGTTCCCCACCATTCGCCATTCGCGATTCGCCATTCGCCATTTGCTATTTGCCATCTTTAAGCGGCATCACCGGCCCGCTGACCTGGACGCGCATACCATCGTTCAGTCGGGTAAGGCCGGAAATGGCGACGAGCTCCCCGGGTTTAAGCCCGCGGACAATTTCCACCTCGTTACCCCCTACCCGCACCCCGGTCTCGACGACTCTCTCCCGGGCCACGTCGTTGTCGACGACGAAAACCTTTGTGATACCCGCAAAGGTAGCCAGGGCCTGCTGTGGAACCGTCAGCGCGGTGGGGTCCAGCCGGGTGAGAATCGAGGCCCTGGCGAAGAAGCCGGGTTTCAGGTGCCGCTCCGGGTTTTCCACCAGACCTTCTACCAAGAAGGATCGGCTGGCAATTTCAGCGGACGGACTGACGCGGGAAAGCCTTCCCTTAAACAGCTTATCCGGAAAGGGGTCTACCTTGACCTCCACGAATTGCCCTACTTGGATGTCCGGAGCATACCGCTCCGGAACCAAACCCCGAAGCTTGAGGGGGTGATCCTGGACGACCGTAAAGAGCACTCCACCCACTTTGACGAATTCACCGGCGGAGACAAACCGCTTGCTGATCGAGCCCGCAAGAGGCGCATGGATGACCGTGTCCCGAAGCTTTTTCCTAGCCGTTCCCAATTGGGCGTCCTTGCTGTAGGCGAGAGCCACCAGGGCCCTCGCCTCCTCCAGGCTATTTTTATATGCGGCCAAAGCCGTCTTATACCGGGTCTCCGCGCTATCGGACTCCTGCGCCGAAATGACCTTTTCCTCGAAAAGGGTTTTCATTCTTTTCCAACTGGCCTGGGCGTCGTTCAATTCGGCCCGGGCCTTAATGACGGGAGACGTCCGCGTCACGTCGAAGTCGAAGGGGGGGATCCTCTCCAGGCCCAATTTGGCCAAGGTCTCCTTGAGGCTGGATTCAGCCTGCCCCACCGCGAAGCGGAACTCCGTATCCTGGATGCTGGCTAATACCTGTCCTTCCCGGACGCGATCGCCCATGTCCACGGAGGTAGAGGCGATCCGTCCTTCCACCTGGGAGGCCACCGTAACCTCCTCGTTGGCGTAAAGTGTGCCAACCACTTCCACGGTGCGCTGGACTTTCTGCGTTCTGACCGGCGTTACGGTGACAGGGATGGGTGGGTCAATACCTTGCCCCTTTTCGGGCTTCGCCGCCGACGTCCTCCGGTCACATCCGTAGAGAGCGATCCACAAGAGAAACGCGCTGAGCGGAAGCGAAAGTTTTGTTATCCTCATCATTCGTCGATCGTTTTCTTTCTATTTTGTTTTCCCTGTTGCCTACTTCAGAACCTCGCCCACCAGGGGTCGGCCTCTTTTTTGGGCGCCTCGACCTTGATGTTGTAGTAGTCTAGAAGGGCGCCTTCGGCCAGCCTGAGGCGCGAGAGGGAGTCGTTATAATCCGTGATCGCTCGTAGCTCTGCGCCCTGGGCATCAAGAAACCGGGATTGAAAATCAATCACGTCCTTTTGCGTGACCAGCCCCACCTCGAAACGCTTCTCCTGCCCCCTGAGGTTTTCTTCCGCAAACTCGCGGGCCTGCCGGGTGCTTTGGATTCTTTTAAAGTTGGCCTCCACATCCCCCAAGGCTCGCTCCACCTCCAGAGCCACCTGCGAAACCAGATCCCGGTGGCGCGCCCTGGCCTGATCCAGCTCGATACGGGCGCGGGCGAAGTTGCTCCTGGCCCGCGCATTGCCCAAAGGGAACTGAAGGACAACTCCAACGCTGTAGTTGTAGAAGTTGCCGCTGCCGAGGCGGTCAAGGGAGGTCCGGTAGTTGCCCGGGAAGGGGCTTGTCTCGCCGGGCTTGAGGTCTCCAGCCAGGCCGGTTAAGCCGGCCCCTGCCTTCAAGTCGAGCCGGGGCAGAATCTGGTTTTCCGCGTAGCGGATCTGAAGGGCCTGATTTTGGACATTGAGATCGGCAGAGAGGATCTCAGGCCTGTGGGTTAGAGCGCCCTCCAGACTGCGGGCACGGTCAACCTTAAAGGGGAGTATGGAGGGGGATTCTGCCGGCTCGATCTTGCGCGGGAGAAAGGTCGCCTTGGGGTTCAGGTTGAGTGTAAGCCTGAGATTTGTCCGGGCAATCCCAAGATCGTTTTCGGCGACAATCACCTGCTCCTCTCTGCGGGCCTTCTCAGCTTGGGCCTCCATGACCGCCACCGGCGGCAGAACCCCGGCGCGCACCCTCGCCTGGGCACTGTTCAGGAGGGCCTCGGCCAACTCCACTCCCTTCTGCTGGACCCGCAAATTTTCTTTGGCAAAAACCACCGCCCAATAGGCCTCGGTGATGCGTTGAATCAACTGTGCCAGACGGGTCTGATAGGCGAACAGGCTGATCTCCTCGCGGTTTTCGTCGATGCGCACGAAGATCGTGGTCAACCCCAAACCAAAATCGCGCAGCATGGGCTGGAGGAGAGAAAATCCCAGATGGGGACGGTATTGCGGCTTGAGAACTTGGTTGGGCAGGCTGCTGACGAACCGATTATTAAGGAACGAGATCTCCATTTGGGTCCCGGTCCGCAACAGTTTTTTCAGGGAAAGGTTGGCGTTCCTGTTCGTGGTGGTCTGAATCGGTTGAGAGAACGTGCTGGCTGTAGTCCCTTTCGGGTCAATCGTGTAGTCTTTGTTGAATTCCAGATTCAGCGTGGGATCGAAAATCGATTTCTCGATCATCGTCTGCTCGGCGGCGCGAAACGGCTCAAGCCGGTCCACCACAATGCCCGGGTTGTTATCGAGCCCCACCAGAACAGCCTCCCTGAGCGTGAGGCTGGACGTCTCTTCATCCGCGGTGCGGAGAAACTCAAGGGTGTACTTGCCCGGCGGAGGCGGATAGGGGGTCCACTGATCCACGAAGAGACGCAGCGGATTGGGCGTTTCCCGGTAGTCGGCCGGCTTGGAGGAAACGTCGGCCGCATAAGAAAACGAAAGCGATCCCATCAGCAACCATCCCAGAAGGCCGAGGCAGCATAGACGTTTCATAGTCTCCCCTCAAGGTTTGCAACCGTCTGTTTTCTGGCGCGTAAGAGCAGCGCGAGGAATCGGATCAACGCCTCCGCTTCTTTCTTCTGCGACGATTTGGTCAAACCCAGCATCCTCTTCTGCGCGACGCTGATCGTCATTTCGTTGATATAAAAGGCTGCCCGGGCGGTATCGACCGGGTAGAAGACCTTGCGCCTGACTCCCTCGTCGAGAATCTTTTTGATGTGGCCTTCATGCCGCTCCCGGTACTTGAGCAACCGCCGCGATTGCTGTCCCGCCGGGCTATCCCGTAAAAGACGGCGGTCCAAGAGTAACGTTCGCAGCAAGTCCCTGTGCTGTTCCATAGTATCCATCTGTGCGTGCACCAGTTGATACAGCCTTTCCCGGGGAGGGGCCTTGGGATCCACCCGGCTTTCGATCTCCTGAACCATCTGCGAGGCGATTTCCTCGATGGCTCTGAAAATCAACTGGTCCTTGTTGCGAAAATAAAGGTATATCCCCCCCTTGGTGATCCCTGCCTCCTCGGCGACCCGCTCCATCGTCACCGCATCAAAGCCCCGGAGGGCGATGATCTTGCGGGTCGACTCCAGGAGGGAACGGGTGCGAAAATCCTGCAAGATTGCCGTGCGCGGGATACGGACCAAGGCGTGAACCTCTATTCAGTTTACTGACTGCCTATTCATTACCCCGGGTCACCGCGCTTGTCAACCCGCCCTTCGGTTCTCTGGTCCACCGCCGGGCACGCTATTGACAACTTTTTTGCGGTTCATTATGAAGAGAGCGCGAAGCCGACAAACCCGATGCCCCGCCGACTTCGGGGTGCCGCGCTGGCCTCTCAAGGGTCTGGCCAGCCAAACTCCATCGACCAGAGGGTGAATCATGCCCAAGACTAAAAAGAAAACTGCCGGCCGAACAGGCAAGGGAAGGCCCCGGAGCCTTTTTGAGGACGCCTACCACGAAGAGGCGGAAGATCAGGACCTGCCCAGCGACGAGGCAGGCAGGCTCAAGATCAAGAAGAACTACGAGGAGCTCCTGGGGATCCGGATAGAGAAACTCAAGGGCCGCGTTCTCAACCGCGAAAAAATCAACAAGAGCGTCGACGGCATCTACTTCATTTGCGCGGAGTGCAAGAAGGTGTGCCACAATCTCGATGAGGGACTCGTTGAGGACCCGCAGAGGCAAATTAACCTCTGCGGCGCGTGCGCCAAAGAGAAAGGCATCAAGGGCACGGCAGCCTGAGACCTCGTAAGACCTCTCTCAACTCAGCCGCTAACGGGCTTTCTACAATCAGTTGTTGGCCGGTCCTGGGGTGGCGAAACTCCAGACTGAAGGCGTGTAGGAATTGACGCCCCAGAGCGGGAGGGAGGGGTCGCTCCCTCGCGTAAAGCGGATCCCCCACGAGCGGGTGGCCCAACGCCGCCAGATGGACGCGGATCTGGTGCGTCACCCCCGTCTCCAACTCTACCCGCAGCAGGCTAAAGCCGCGGGAATACGCAACCGTTTGAAATCGCGTCCTCGCCTTCCACCTCTTCGCCGCTCTTTTTCGGCCTCCCTCTCGCCCGCTCAGCTTCATCTTTCTTCGGTCTTGCGGGTCGTGGATCAGCGGATCGTCGATGACGCCCCCGCTACCAGCCTTTCCCCACACGAGGGCCCAATATTTTTTGCGCACGCGGCCGCGGCGAAATTGTGAGCGCAGATGATCAAAAGCCTCCTGGTCCTTCGCCGCTAAAACGATGCCCGAGGTGTCCCGATCAAGGCGGTGGACGAAGCCCGCCTCCCACCGATTCCCGCCCACACCAACCAGAGCGGGCCGGATCGCGGCCAGATAGTTGGCCAGGGCCCTTGTCTCTCTCCCAGAAAATCCATGCGTGGCAACGCCGGCGGGCTTGTCGAGAGCCAAAAGGCAATCGTCCTCGTAAAGAATCGAGACCTTGAGGTCCCGGGTGGGGACGGGGCTTTCAGCCAACAGGTCGGGAAAACCCCTGAGAGCCAAGACGCAACCGCCGCAAAGCCTGTCCCCCTTCTTACCGAGCCGTTGATCGACCCGGAAAGCCCCCGCTTCGATGGCCCGGCGGGTCTCCCGCAGCGAGAGATGGGGCAGACAACGTCGCACGAAATCGTCTAGACGAATCCCGTCCTGGCCGGGCGGGACCGTCCAGGCGCGAGTCACAGAAGCGAACCCTTGATCCGGCATCTCCTCTCCCATAATATGATGACTTCCGGAAACAAGAAAACAAGATGCGAGGCCAGCACTACGGCGTAATCATCGCAGGCGGCAGAGGGACGCGTTTTTGGCCCCTGAGCCGATCCTCGCGACCCAAGCAGCTCCTTAGGATCTTGGGCGAGAACAGCCTGATTCGGGAGACCGTGAATCGGGTTTTACCTCTGTTCGGTCGGGACAACCTGCTGGTAGTCACGGTGGCCGACCACTACGAGGCCGTCCGCCGAGAGCTGAGATTTTTGCCCGCTGCGAATTTTCTTATCGAGCCACAGGGGCACAACACGGCTCCGTGCATCGGCCTGGCCGCCCTCGAGCTCATCGCTCGGGATCCCGACAGCATCATGAGTGTCCTGCCGGCTGACCACTGGATCTCCGATCCACCAGCCTTCTCGCGCACGCTCAATGGCGCCGTAAAGTTGGCTCGGGAACACGACGCTCTGGTCACCCTCGGAATCGCGCCCGAATACCCGGAGACCGGTTACGGCTATATCTTGACGGGAAAAAAAATCACGGGACCGCGGGGCCTATCAGTCTACCGCGTCCAAGGGTTTAAGGAGAAGCCTTCGCTGAGGAACGCCCGCCGGCTGTTGCGGGTGAGGGCGCTATGGAACAGCGGCGTTTTTGTCTGGCGGGTCGCGACCATTTTAGAGTCTCTGGAGCGCTATGCCCCGTCGCTCTCCGCCGGCCTGAAGACGATCCAAGTAGCCGCACACGCCCGGGGGCTTGGCGCCGCGCCGGCCCATCTTCGCGCCGTTCTTCGAAGGGAATATCGCAAGATGCCCAACCTATCGATCGATTACGCCGTGCTGGAAAAGGCGGGGGCCGAAGGGAGGGTGTTGACGGTGAAAGCGAAATTCGGCTGGAGCGATGTGGGAAATTGGGCCGCGGCCTACCGGATGCTCACTAAAGATAGGCACGGCAATGCCGGGGTGGGACATTGGGTGAGTCTCGATTCGAGGCATTGTCTGGTCTATTCCCCTAAGCGATTGATTGCACTGATGGGGATCGAGAACGCCGTAGTTGTCGATACCCCGGATGCCGTCTTGGTGGGCGATTTGAGGCGCGCTCAAGAAGTCAAGAACTTGGTCGATGGCCTGGAGCGCCAGGGATATCGTAAATTTACCCGCTGAAAGGACACACGAGTCCGGATGATGTCTAGAGGGCCGCTGCGCGAAGGCGAGCCGGTGATCTTTTTTGATCGGAAGGAGAGGGAATACCTCAGACGGCTGGAGCGAGAGAGAAAAATCTCCATCCGCGGAGGAAGGATCGCCATCGAGGAGATCATCGGTCAAGAGGAAGGCGTGATTATACGCTCCTCGATGAACGAGCCCTTTGTAGTCCTCCGGCCCACACTGGCGCAGCTTATCCCCAACCTCCCCCGCCAGGCACAGGTCATTTACCCTAAGGACATCGGCATGATCCTCGTATGGGCCGATATCTTTCCTGGCGCCAAAGTGACAGAGGCGGGCGTCGGACCGGGAGCCCTGACCATCGCCTTACTGCGTGCGGTGGGGCCGGAAGGGCATCTGATCTCCTACGAGATACGCGAAGACTTCGCCAAAATGGCGCGAGATAACATTTCCCATTATTACGGACCGGCACCACACTGGACGCTCAGAGTCGAAGACATCACCCTCCATTTGGAAGAGACCGACGTGGATCGGATCATTCTCGATCTTCCCGAGCCCTGGCAGCTTATAGAGCGGTCCTGGAAAGCGCTGCGTCCCGGAGGAATATTGCTGAGCTACCTTCCGACGATAATCCAGGTGAAGAGTTTGGTGGAGGCCCTAAGAGAGTACGGCGGCTTCGCCTGCATCGAAACCATGGAGAGCCTCATGCGCTACTGGCATATCAAAGGGCTCAGCGTGAGGCCGCAGCATCGCATGGTGGCCCACACCGGATTTATCACGGTGGCCAGGAGGCTTGCGGGATCGAAACCTCTCTCTCAGAGTTCAATCCGGCCCGCGTAAACCAGGGGCTTGCAACTTTTCCAAGACCTGCTATTTACGGGCCATGGCGTCTTACATCCAGGCGCAGAACCTGGCCCTTACCTTCAGGCCCAAGAATAGGGATCCCGTCACAGCCCTCCAGGGTCTTGACCTGGAAGTTGGGAAGGGGGAGTTCTTGAGTTTGGTGGGCCCCTCCGGGTGCGGCAAGAGCACCTTTTTGAACGTTCTGCTGGGCTTGTTGAAACCGGACGGCGGGGATATCCGTTTGGACGGTAAAAAGATCACCGGCCCGGGTCAGGAAAGGGCGATGGTGTTTCAGGAATTTGGCTTGCTTCCGTGGAGGACCGTGCTCGCAAACGTAGAGCTAGGGTTGGAGCTCAAAGGCGTTCCGGCCTCAATGCGGCATCAGCGCTCCTCGGAGCTGATCAAGCTAGTGGGCCTCAACGGCTTCGAGCACCACTACCCCCACGAGCTCTCGGGCGGTATGAAGCAACGAGTTGGACTCGCCCGGGCGCTGGCGACGGACCCCGACGTGCTTTTGATGGACGAGCCATTCGCCGCCCTGGATGCCCAGACGCGGGACCTGATGCAGCTGGAGCTGTTGCAAATTTGGGATCGGGCCAAGAAGACCGTCCTCTTTGTCACCCATAGTATTGAGGAGGCGGCTTATCTATCAGACAGGGTCATCGTCTTGACCGCGAGGCCAGGAAGAACAAAAAGCGTTATTAAAATTAATCTGCCCCGGCCCAGAGATTACGAAATGAGGCTAACGGCCGATTTTAACGACATCAAAGCAACGATTTGGAACACGCTCAAAGAGGAGCTAATTGCCAGGACGGGATATGGCGCTTAAGGAGATTTATACCGAGTACCAGAGGCCAATCCTCGGACTGGCCTCGGTCGCAGGCCTATTACTAGCCTGGGAGTTGGTCCTGACCTATTTGATTCCAGTGAATCCCTTTTTCTTTACCAAGCCTTCCCTGATTGCGACAGCCTTCAGGGAACAGGTCCTGGGAGGCCGGCTGTCGCACGATTTAATCATAAGCAGCCGGGCCTTCCTCTGGGGTTTTAGCTGCGCGATAGCGGTTGGCATCCCGGTCGGAGTTCTGATGGGGTGGAGAAGGCGGGCTGAGTACACGCTTGACCCGTTTCTGACAGCCCTTTACGCGAGCCCCCTCATCGCCCTGGCCCCTTTAATCATCGTCGTCTTTGGCGTGGGCCTGGTCGCGAAGTCCGTCCTGGTCTTTCTCCTTGCCGTGTTCCCTTTCATATTCAACGCCTTCGCAGGAGTGAGATCCACGGACAGGCTGCTTATCAACGTCGTCAGATCCTTCGGCGGCAAAGAACGAGACCTCTATTTCAAGGTTATATTGCCGAGCACGTTGCCTTACCTCATTGCAGGCTCAAGAATCGCGCTCGGTCGAGGATTGGTCGGCGTCATCGTGGGAGAATTCTTTGCCGCTTCAGAAGGTATTGGCTTCGCGATTGCGCGATTCGGCGACACCTACCAACTGCCTGAGATGTTCGCGGGGATATCCGTGCTGATGATCATCGCGGTGGTGGTCACGGAAGGCATGAGGAAACTGGAGGCCGTGCTGGCACCGTGGAGGGTTGGACAGGAGGCGCGATGACTCGCTTGGTCCAAATCTATACGGAGAGAGAGCACCAGATTTTAGGAGGAGGCTTCATCCTGCTCCTCATCATAGCCTGGGAGTCTGTGCCGCATCTGGTAACGCTGCCCAGAGCGTTGTCGCTCTTTTTCACCACTCCCTCGAAAGTCTCGGAAACATTCTACGAACTCGTGGTTCAGAATGAATTCCGGACTCACTTTTACGTCAGCGCCGTAGAATTTCTCCTGGGCCTGGGCTTGGCCATCCTGGCCGGCCTTCCTCTGGGTCTCGTCATGGGCAGATCCAGCGTGGCGGATGCCATGTTCGATCCTTACGTGACGGCCCTCAACGCCACGCCCAGGATCGTTTTCCTGCCCCTCCTGATTCTCTGGCTGGGCCTCGGGATCTGGTCGAAAGTGATGATTGTGTTTATCGGGGCTTTGTTCCCCTTGCTCATCAACACCTACGAAGGAGTTAAGAACGTGGACAGAGTCCTGGTGAACGTCGTTCGCTCCTTTGGCGCGAACGAGTGGCAAGTGATGAAGATGGTGGTGCTCCCCAATTCACTCCCTTACGTCGTGGCGGGTTTGCGGCTGGCGATCGGCAGGGCCATCCTCGGGGTGGTCGTCGGCGAGTT
>Ga0154352_1105_pt1 | contig 32268 bp, 32 predicted proteins | sample RifGroA2_FD_115880 | JGI IMG/M metagenome (GOLD analysis project Ga0154352, IMG submission 115880) | Deltaproteobacteria bacterium GWA2_57_13
TTGGAGCGATCGGTGACCAGAGGGGTGCGCTTGTGGAAGGTGACCTCGTCGATCCCGAAGGGCTCGCGAAAGGTGGACAACATCCCGATCAAGGGCTCCCCAATGGTACCAGTGCCGACTACGTGGACGATTTTTTTCGCCATAGTTCCTCCCGGTGACATTTAATCGTCTCGTCTGGTTCGCTGTTGAGATTTTGTTTCGCGCACGGCTATTTGAGGGGTCCCGGCTCCATCCCCAGATTTATGCTTGGAGCCTCATTTCCGCTGCTGCAGCAACTCATGTGCCAGAAATTTTTGTTGTGTTTTTCGATACTTTTGTTGGGCAGCCGGGTGGTTTTTCCCAACGTTGCCAATCCCGGGCCGGCTTTTATTGCAAAGCTGGGAATCGCATTGGAAAAATTGCGTGCCTTCTCGCTGACATCACGCGAGTTGTTTTTTGGCATGCTTTATGCGGCCTGGAAGTAGACATCAGCTTGTCAACGGAGGATTGATTTTCCCGGGCAAGAGGTTCTTATGGAACACGCTTTAGCTTTCAAGGAATCCTTCGATATGCTGGGCAGCACGATGCCGTTCGTGGTTGAGAGTGAATACCTGGAAAAACAACACCGCAGGAGCTTCCACGAGGGAGAAATCGGGCTCATGCTGGCGATTTTGGAAGATGCCGTCAATTGTTACGTGAAGTACGCACCAGCAAAAGATAGGAAGGGAGGACAGCAGTTCGAAGAGGCTGAGGAATGGATCTTCGAAAAGCACAGCGATTGGCTTTTTTCCTTTGAGAACATCTGCGAGATATTAGGGATTGACCCCGAGTATCTGCGCCACGGGCTGCTCGGCAGGAAGCAAAAGATGGAACAGGGCGGGCGCGGAGCCGCGAAAAAGATCGCTGTGTCGTTGTCAAGCGCAGCCTGAGCCCCGGCTTTGCGGGAGTTCCGAATCCGCTTTTTGGCGCCCCCAATGCCTTGATGCTTTTCGGCGATGCAAACAAAATGGTTCTCGAATTGGTCCGCGAGCTGAGGGAGGTCTGACTTCACTGATTGGGCCAGTAGAGGAGCAGCGGCACTTTGGCCCGCCTCACGCATTCGCGCGCCATGCTGCCGAAGATCGCCCGCTCCAACCCGAGCCGGGCGTGGGAAGTCATTGCCAGCAGGACGTCAAGGCGCCCTTCTAGATAGCGGATGATGGCGTCGGCTGGCTGGCCGTGAAGAACGTCCCAGTCTACCTTAAGCCCGTGTTTTTCTGTGATGGCCTGTGCCTGCCGGTAGAGGTAGGAAGTTTCCAGCACATCGCGCCCCAACTCTGGCGGGATACGTGACTCCGGTCCTGCCAAAGGCAAGGCCTGCACCAATTCCAGCCTCGCCTTCAGCGCCTGCGCCATCTCGGCCGCATAAGGGAGAATCTTTTCGGAAAACTCCTGGCCGTCGAGGGTCGCCACCACCGAGGCGATCTTGATCTCGGCGTCGGGGTCTGCCTTTAAGCCATGAGCTGGCGGGCGGTAGAGAAGAAGCGGTCGCCCGGCGCCCCGAACGACGCTGAAGGCGACGCTTCCCACAAGGGCCTCAAGCATCCCGCTGTGCCCGTGAGTCGTCATGGCCGCGAGCGCGAACGCTTTTTGCCTTAACTCAGCCACAATCGCGCTGGCCGCGTCGGTCTCCTTCATTCTCACCTGAGCGTCGGCGTCGTAACGCCGGGCGAAGCCCTGCAGGTATTTTCGGGCGGCGGAAAACTCCTCTTCACGATCGATGATCCGCAGCAGGGCGAGCTTGGCTTTCAGCGACCGCGCTATCCCGCGCGCGTACGGAAGGATCGCCTCCGCGAACGAAGAGCCGTCCAGGCAAACTAGAATTTCGTTGACCATGATCGTCGTCTTTCTTAAATCGAGCCCTCCTTCGTTAAATTCGAGCGCTTGCCCATGGCTTTTACGGTGGTTGCTTGAGTTCCTTTCTCCCCCTGCTCTTCCGCGAAGAAGACCCCCATGCCGATCTCCAAATGATCGAAGCCCGGGGCCAGGACGCTGTTGCGGTGGAAATAGATTTCCCGCCCGTCGGGCGTCTCCAGGAATCCGAATCCCTCCTCAGGGAGAAGCTTGCTGACCCTGGCCTGGGGCTGTCCCTCGTGGATCTTGACCTGGCCACGCTGGCGGCGGGCATAATCCTGGAGCTTGCGCCGGGCCGCATCAAAGGCATCGCGAATGGCCACATAGATATCCTCGTGGGCGGCCTGCTTGCTCGGCTCATGGTTTTCTAACTGCTCGTGCAACGGCGCCTCTGATTGCTCCAGGTCCGGCTCATGGATGCGCCTGGGCGCGCGGTTGATCACGAGTTCGCCGCCCGGAACGGTGATGTCGATGCGCACGCGGTAGCGCTTTCCTTTGCGGTGGCGGCGGTGCGGCGCCTCGACCGTGACGTGGCAGCTCATGATTCTGTCGTAGAAGGCATCCAGCTTGCCCGCCTTTTCGCGAATGTGCGCTTCAACCGTCGGTGATGGAGACATGTTACGAAACGTTATTTGCAGTGGGAGTTGAATGGCTCTTCCCTCCTTATTTCCAGACGGATGTTTTCATAGCGGCCGAGGAAACGGCAATCGCAGAGTTGCCGTGGCCACAAATTCGCACATTTCGTGCCAACGCGCCAGCCCTAGTGCAGGAAGCAAACCGCGCTAAAATGGTGCCAGATTTTTCTCTGTGAAGTGGTTGAGTACCGCTACGATTCCCATGAGTGGGAAAAGGGGTAGAGGCAAATCGCACAGTTGAAAATAATTCCGTCCCTGGAAGGAGCAAATCGGTGAGTTAGCGGGAAAAAAATGGAGGCATGCTTTTTGCTCCCTCTTTGCTAGGCGGGCTCGGGGCAAAAGATCGAGGAGGAAGGGTTATGTACTCAAGGATTTTGATACCGCTCGATGGTTCACGGTTGTCGGAGGGAATCCTTCCCTGGGCCCGCTCTATTGTTAGAGCCGTCAAGACACCGGTGGAACTTTTAGTGGCGATCGAGCCCGAGACCATTTCGGCCTTCTCCAATCCCGAAATCGGTCGCTATTTCGACACCGTTGGGGCGAGCATGACCCGCGATAGCCTGGCTTATCTCGAAAAGCTCGGGCGCTCGTTTTCCGACTCGGCTGACGTTCACTGTTTTGCGGAGATCGGAAATCCCGCCGAAATCATTGTGGATAGGGCGTCTGCCGATCGGGGCGCCCTGATCGCGATGGCAACCCATGGGCGTTCAGGGGTGCAGCGCTGGGTTCTCGGGAGTGTCGCGGACAAGGTTCTGCACGCAGCTACTAACCATCTTCTTCTCGTTCGGCCGGGGGGTGGCGGCAACGGCGATGGGGAAGCGACGCTGAAGAGAGTTCTTGTACCTCTGGACGGCTCCGCGCTAGCCGAGACGGTCTTGCCGCACGTCCGAGCGCTCGCTGAGACAATGGAACTCGAGGTCATGTTGCTGCGCGTCTACAGCATGGATCCGTACGCGTACGCCATCGGAGCGGAAGGATATGCGCCCGATCTCGAGATCCTCAGGGCGGACATCAAAGGCGAGGAGGCGAAGAGGTATCTCGAAGAGAAGGCGGATCAGCTTCGCTGGCAAGGGATGAAAAACGTCTCGCATCTTTTGCTCGAGGGCAACGCCGCCGGCGAGATTATCGATGTGGCCAAGGGAACTCCGGACAACCTGGTGGCCATGTGCACCCATGGAAGATCCGGAGTCGGGCGCTGGGTGTTGGGGAGCGTCACCGATCGAGTCGTGCGCCACTCGGGAGACCCGGTGCTGGTGATTCGAGCCAAAGGTTGAAGCTATGTTAGCTTGCGTCGTTAAGCAGAAAGGAGGCTATCATGCCAATACTCAAGCGATTAAAAGAGGTTCTGGATCAGGCCAAAGTCTCTTATGAGGTCTACGTCCATCCGCAGGCCTTTACCGCGCAGGAAATTGCTGCGAGGCAGCATATGTCCGGGAGGGAGATGGCTAAGGTCGTCATCTTAAAGGCGGACGCCGCTTATGTGATGGCGGTGGTGCCGGCCAGCAGGATGGTGAGCCTCAGAAAGGCGAAGGCTGCGCTTGGGGCTAAGAATGTTTCCCTGGCGACGGAATCGGAGTTTGCTTCGCTCTTTCCCGAATGCGAGATCGGTGCCATGCCTCCGTTTGGCAACCTCTTCGGTTTGCCCGTTTACGTGGACCCCGCCCTGGAGAAAGACGAGACCATCTTCTTTAATGCGGGAAACCACATTCAAACGGTCAGGCTTAAATACCAGGACTTCAAAGAAATGGTAAAGCCCCAGGTCATGGCCCTGGTCGATGAGCGGGAAAAGAAGGCTGCTTAGCACCGGCCGGTTTCGCGTCGGGCATCATACGGCGCATTCCCTACAGTCCTCGCGCGCGTCCTCGTGGACCAAAGAGAGCGTTTGCCCGGGGCGGGAGCCGTAGCGGTAAACGGTGATCCCTTTGAGACGCATCTGGCGCGCGATCAGGAAGACTTCTTTGACCTCGTCGGAGGTTGCGTTAGACGGGAGGTTCACGGTTTTGGAAACTCCCGCATCCACGTGCGCTTGAAAAGCTGCCTGCATGCGCACGTGAAAGGCGGGAGCGATCTCAAGGGCAATTGGGAAGCGCCGCCTGAGCGCCTCCGATAAACTCGGAATATCCCTCATCGATCCTTGCTCGCGGATCTCGTTGAGCGCAGCTTCCCCCGCAGGACCTAAGCGGCTCAGTTCGGCTACCACCAGCGGATTGACCTCGACGAGCTGGCGCCCGTCCAGCACGCGGCGGGCAAAGGCGAGGGCGAAAAAAGGCTCGATGCTGCTCGAGGTGCCGGCGATGAGGCTGATCGTTCCCGTGGGCGCGACGCAGGTCACCGTGGCGTTTCTAAGCGCGTCGAGCCCGCGTTCGGGCCAGACGCTGTCGTGGAAGGCAGGAAACGATCCCCGTTGCTTTCCAAGTTCGACCGAGGCCGCATGCGCCTGCGCGGTCAGGAACTCGGCGATTCGGCCGCCCAGCGCCAAGCCCTCTTCGGAGTCATAAGCGACGCCAATCCGGGCAAAGAGATCAGCCAGCCCCATAACGCCGAGGCCGATTTTACGCGTGCGCCGCGTTGCGGCCTCGATCTCAGGAAAAGGGTAGCAGTTGGCCTCGATGACATTATCCAAGAACAGGACGGCGTCAAAAATCGCCCCCCGCAGCCGCTCCCAGTCCACGCCGCTTCCAGCGGCAAAAGCGCCGAGATTGAGCGATCCGAGCGTGCAGGACTCGTAGGGGAGAAGCGGTTGCTCGCCGCAAGGGTTTGTGGCCTCAATTGCGCCCAACGCAGGAGTGGAGTTGGCACGGTTGATCTCGTCGAGGAAAAGAAGTCCGGGATCGCCCGTGGTCCACGCGGCCTCGACGATCGCGTCGAAGAGGGCGGCGGGATCGACGCTGCGGGCCACGCGGCCGGTGCGTGGGTTGCGTAGCGCGAAGGGCTTATGCGCATCGAGGGCCTCAAAAAAGGGCTCCGTGACCCCTACGGAAAGATTGAAGTTCTCGAGGCGCCCGGGCGTGCGCTTGGCGCCGATGAACTCCTCGATGTCCGGGTGATCGATCCGGAGCACCGCCATGTTGGCGCCGCGCCGTCTACCGCCGCGGCGAATCACCGCCGTGGTGTGGTCGAAGAGGTCCATGAAAGAGAGCGGCCCCGAAGTGATCCCCCCCGTGGAGCGGACCCGGTCCGAGCCTGGGCGCAGGGCGCTAAAGGAGAAGCCGGTGCCCCCGCCGGTCTGGTGTATGCGGGCCGTGCGGTTCAAGGCCGTGAATATTGAGTCCAGGTCGTCCTCGATCGGCAGCACGAAGCAGGCCGCCAACTGGCCGCCCGGGAGGCCTGCGTTCATGAGCGTGGGAGAGTTGGGCAGAAACTCGAGCCTTCTCAAGCGCGCAAAAAAGCGCTCCTCCCAGAACACAGGGTCTTCCCCGAACAGCCGCGCCGGGGCCGCGACGGTTGAGGCCACCCGCCGGAGCATCCCTTCGGCATCCTCCGCGGAGTTGCCGGCTTCGTCGCGCCTGAGGTAACGTTCGCGCAACACGGTCAGCGCATTCTCAGAAAATTTTGGCAGCTCCGACATGGCTATTTTCTCGCGAGCGGCCGCTCTGCCCGCCGGCAGAAAATCGGCAGCTATTCCCTCGTCCACGTTACCCGCGCGCACTTGGTGTCCGCGGACCAGCGATAGAGCGTGTTGCCCTGATAGGCCTTCTTGAGTTCCCGGCCGATTCTCTGGCTCAGCTTCTCATCGGTGGTCAGCACCACCACTTTTCCGTCTTCTTCCTTGATGGAGATGATTCTCTCGAGCGGGTTCATGCCTTTGGCCCGCTCTTCCTCGTTGCGGATCAGGTTCAGAATTTCCCCTTTGTGCTGGCGGAGAAATGGGCTGGGCATGAGCGTTACCTCGCCCTCAAAATAGCCGTCGCGGATCTTCTGGCACGCGGGACAGGTGACTTGCCGGGTGTTGGGTTTCGTCGACAGCGCACGGTAGAGAGGTTCGTCGAAGAACCAATGGCGGCGCTGGAAGATAGCGCGACAGCCCGTGCAGACCGCGATCTCCCCCTGGTTAATCTTGGGCAGGTAGGGATCGCCGTATTGCTGCACGTTACGGCGGGTGCGGACAGGACCAGCCTTTTTTTGTGACATACTCGCTTCTCCTTTCAGCAAATGGAATAACGTTCTTGGGCCAGCTCATGCTACCTCCGGGCCTGAAATCCGACACCCTTGATGATCAGGCGCCGCCCTTCAATCCTAACCTCCGCTCCGAGAAATTCGCGGCTCAGCCAGGCGCCGCTCTGGATATGATCGGTGAGGCCGGGTATGGAGAATCGACTCTCACCGGCCGCCAGGCTGGCAAAGGGAATGATCTGGTCGCTGGCGTAGCGGTCCAAAGTCGCCCCCGTGTTCAATTCTTCAAGGAGCTGACGTGCCACGTACTTGCCGATGGCTTCTGATGGCCTCGCCGGAGCGCCCGCGCGATCTGCTCCCAAGCGTGCCCCACCTTCGAGATCGGCGAAGGCAGCGAAGGCTGCGCCGGGCTGGAGCGCGCTGCTTTCGTATAAGGCCTCGATCTCCGCTCTATATCCGGCAGCGCCAAAAACCTCATTCGCCGCGGTTGCCATGCGCTCGCTGACCCTGCGATCTTGGAGGTGGGACGAGAGGGCGATCCCCCAAAGCTTTTCTACGGGTCCGGGGCTTTCCATGGCCAGAGGGCGCAGGCGGGTGAGCGCGGGCCTCACGGTCAGATGCAGGATCCCTTCGCCGCGCGGGACGTAGCCGGGTCGGCCCAACTCCATTTCGGTCTGAAGGCCCATACGCTGCAGCAACGGCGCCAGGACCCGCTTCAAGTGATAATAGGAGGGCGCGAAATCCTGGAAGAGTCCACCCCGGAGCTCGACCTTAACCGGACCGGGCGCGAAGGCGAGGACCGGGAGCAAAGCCATGGCTAGCGCCGTCGTAGAGCCTGCTGAGCCTATATCCCACCTGTAACTGCCGTCGAATTTCGGCTCGCCGGGGCGAAAAACAATTTCCGTCGATCCTTGATGGACGCCTTCGCTCGTTCCGCCCACGAGCTCTCGGATGGATTCTATGACCCGGATATGCTGCAGGCGGAGCCCAGGGCGGGGACGGCGGGCGCGCGCGTTGATGATCCGCACGGCCTGGCCCGTCAGCGCGGCGAACGCAACCGCCTGGCGAACAATCGTCCCGCTTCCCGAATAACGTGCCCCGTCGATCTCAAGCAAGGTGGAAACTTTTTTATCGTCTGATACTTTGACGAGCCCCGGGTCAACGATGAGACTTAGAACGTCAGCTCCTGGACTCCGCGCACGATTACTCTGCCATCGCTGCCGACTAGCGGCAAGCGCATCAGCTCGTGCTGGATCACTGGGCCGCAAACCTCCGCGAGATTCCTTTCCGGTCTTAAAAAAGGCAAGATATGTGCCAGCTTTAGGGTGCAGGTAAATTTGACAATCCCAATCCGGAGTAATAAAAACAGGAAGGGTGAATTCCTAAATTTGACAATCCGCAGGCAGAGTAATTGGCAAGAATGGGAACGTTGAGGGTGAGAAAGGCTCGGTGAGGCGCGTAAGATGGTTGACACGGAGATCGAAGGGCGGGCCGCTGAATTAGTTAAGGTCAACGAGGTCTTGCAGGCTGTCATTGCGGACCACAAACGGGCGGAGCATGAGTTAGTGCAGCAGAAGATCTTATTGGAGACGATCCTGAAGCAGGCTGCCGATGCGATCGTGGTCTGCGACCCTGAGGGAAAGATCACGTTCGCCAATGAAACGGCAAGGCGGTTGGCTCGAATCGATCCGGACCAGGAGATATCCGAAATTAGTCCGGAGGTATGGGGCGAGGCAACGGACGCGCACGGGGTTCCGGTTCCGGCGGAGGAGCGGTCCCTTGCGAAAGCGCTGCGCGGGGAGGTGACGGTCGGAAGAGAGGCTTGCATGGCTCGACCCGACGGCAGCTTCTATGACATTCTCACCAGCGCGGCTCCGCTGATGAACCCTCGGCTGGGCATCGTTGGCGCCGTTGCCACCTTCAGCGATATCACCGAGCACAAGCGGGCGTACCAAGCGCTCTACGAAAGCCAGGCGCTCTTGCAAGCGATCATGGACAACTCCTCAAGGGTGATTTACCTCAAAGATCTGGAAGGTCGCTACCTGCTGGTGAATCGCCAGTACGAGACCCTCTTCCACGTTGACCGAGGCCAGATCAAAGGCAAAACCGACTACGACCTTTTCCCGCCGGAAATGGCGAAAGCGTTTCGAGTTAACGACATAACAGCCGCTGAAGCCGGAATTCCCATGGAATTTGAAGAGGTCGTGCCCCACGATGACGGGTTACACACCTACCTCTCGAACAAATTCCCGATGTCCGCGGCGGGGCGCTGTTATGGGGTCTGTGGCATCTCCACGGACATCACCGAACAGAAGGCGGCGGAGAAAGAGATCCGGGCGGAGCGCGATGAGCTGGAAATAGAGGTCCAAAAGCGCACCGAGGCGCTGGCGAAGACGGTAGAAGAACTGCGCGAAGACATCACGGAGCGCAAGAAGGCCGAGGCTTGGCTCCAAGGGTTGATTGAGACGACTCAGGACGCCGTGGTCTCGATCGATCACGAGGGTCACATCGTCATGTTTAACCCTGCGGCCGAGAGGATCTTTGGATACCGCAAGGACGAGGTTCTGGGTAAAAAAGTCAACATGCTCATGGCGGAACCCTATGCGAGCCAGCACGACTTCTATCTCACTCGTTATGAGCAGAGCGGCGAGCGGCGCGCCATCGGCGCCGTCCGTATTTTAGAGGCGCGGCGCAAGAGCGGGGAGGTTTTTCCCATCGAACTCTCGGTGACCCAAGTCGTGGCGGGCGAAGAGGTCCGCTATGCCGCTTTTATCCGGGATATCTCTGAAAAGAGCAAGCTCCAGGAGAAACTGATCGAAAGCGAGCGCCTGGCGGCTATCGGCGCTATGTCGGCTGGCCTGGCCCATGAAATCGGCAATCCCCTGAACGGAATGTCCATGAGCATGCAACTCCTGGAGCGGCGACTCAGCAAACAGGGCAGCTTCGATGACGCGATCCTTTCCATCGTCCAGAGGGTAAAAGCGGAAATCAGCAGGCTCGACAACCTGCTGCAGGATTTTAGCTATTTTTCACGGCGGGAGAAATACAACTTCAAGCCGGTATCCCTGGCGACAGTAGCCGGGGAGGTCTTTTCCCTGGAGGCAGGAAGCTACAGTCTGCAAGGCATTCAGGTGAAACAGAATTTTCCCTCCGATTTGCCGCTTGTGCTCGCAGACCGCGACAGGCTCAAGCAGGCGATGCTCAACCTTTGCAAGAACGCCGCCGAGGCCATGCCCGAAGGAGGAACACTTACGGTCCAAGCTTATAAGTCCAAGGACGAGCTAATCCTGGAAATTATCGATACCGGGAATGGCATACCGGAGGGGTTGGATATATTTGCCCCCTTTGCCACGACCAAGTCCACCGGCACGGGGCTTGGTTTGATGGTCGTCCGACAAATCGTTGCGGCTCATGGTGGGGCGATTTCCTATACCAGCGGCAAGGGAAAAGGCACGACTTTTCGCATTACCCTTCCTATAACGCCTGTAGAGGTACTTGCCTAATCACTCTGGCCTGCGAATTGCTTTCTAAGCGTAGGTAACGCAAAGACATATATTTTTTTGCAGACTTGACGAAGTTCTCTCACTTTTTTCTCAGTTATGAGAAAGAAGCGGGCGAAATGAGGAGCAAGCCAGATGACAGGTGCCATTTTGGTGGCGGAAGATCAAGATACGGCTCGCGAGAGTCTTTCCGAGCTTTTGCGCGAAGAAGGGTATCAGGTGTACGAGGCTCTCGACGGCGATGCTGCGTTAAAGCTGGTTGAGGAAGTAGATCTGGATATTATCCTTGCCGACTTGAGGATGCCGGGCAAGGATGGCATCGAGATTCTCAAGAGCGCGCGTGAAATATCCCCGCAGACGCTCGTCATCATCATGACTGCCCACGCCACGGTGGACACTGCCGTGGAGGCGCTGCGGCTTGGCGCTCAGGACTACATCCTGAAACCGCTTGTCTTCGAAGACGTCCTGCGCAGGATTAACCACCTCATGGAGCACCGAAGCTTGGCTTGGGAAATCCAGATGCTCCGCAGGGAGGTCAATCGGCATTTTGTCTCCGATCAGCCGGTAGGTCGGACCAAGGCGATGCAGGGGATTTTAAATCTGATCGAGAAGGTCGCGCCGACTCCCGCCACGGTGCTGATTACGGGCGAAAGCGGCACGGGCAAAGAGGTCGTGGCCCGCACGATCCATCACTCCAGCCCCCGCAGAGACAACGTTTTTCTTCCGGTAAATTGCAGCGCGATTCCCGAGACCCTGCTGGAAAGCCAGCTCTTTGGGTACGTCAAAGGCGCTTTTACCGGCGCCACGAACACGCAGGAGGGACTTTTCCAGCGCGGGCGCGGCGGGACCATCTTCTTGGACGAAATCGGAGAGATGCCATTGAGCCTGCAACCCAAGCTGCTCCGAGTCATCGAAGAGAAAAAAGTTTTACCCGTCGGCTCGACTAATCCGATCCCCGTCGATGTCCGGATTATCGCCTCGACGAACCGCGAGCTCAAAAAGGAGACGGAAGCCGGCCGGTTCCGGGAAGACCTGTACTATCGCCTAAACGTCGTCGGCCTTCACATTCCGCCGCTGCGCGAGAGACGTGAAGACATTCCTCTGTTGGTCGAGCACCTGATCAAGCGCCACAACCAAGAGATGAAGAGGAATTACAGGGGCGTGGACAACCCGACCATGAGGATCTTCATGTCCATGCCCTGGAAGGGGAATGTCCGCGAGCTGGATAATGTCCTGGAGCGGGGCATGATCATGGGCAATGGGGAGTGGATTACGCCCGCCGATCTCCCTGGACAGCAGGGCGCCAATCATGACGCGTTCCTGGAAGATAATCTCAACGACGCGCTCCAGGGGTACGAGAGGATCCACATCGAGAAAGTGCTGGAAAAGACCGAAGGCGACAAAAAGCGCGCGGCGGAGCTTTTGGGGCTCAGTCTCTCCACGCTTTACCGCAAGCTCGAAAGGCTCGGCATCCCTTATTAGGCAAGGGAAGAGGCCGCTGAGGTGGCAGGCTATGAAACTCAAGGACATCATGGTGCGAGAAGTTGTGACCGTTAGCCCGGAGGAGAGCACCGCGAGCGCGGCGCGAAGGATGCGGGAGAAATCCGTCGGCTGCTTAGTGGTGATCCTGGATAAGGCGATCAAAGGGATCGTCACGGACCGCGATTTGTTGGCGTGTCTTGGTGAGTCGCATGATCCCCGCGATTGTAAAATCTCAACTCACATGAGCCGGCCCGTGATCGTGGAGCGTCCCGAGGAAGAGCTGTTAAGAGCTGCCGAGATCATGGCCGAGCGGCGAATCAAGCGATTGCCTGTGGTGGAGCGTGGGGAGCTTGTAGGTTTGGTCTCTTTTTCGGACATCTCCAGAATCATGGCCGAACAGGCTCAGGCCTATGGGTCCATGTGGGCGTCCGTGACCCGGCTCATCCGGGCGGAGAATCTTCGTCACCGGAGCACTAAGCCAAGCTCGGCGCCGGCGCCTTGATCAGTGATGGCCCAGCAAGGAATAAGGAGATAGACCTATGCGATTCCGCAGCCGGGAGCACGCGGCAGGCTTGCTAGCAGAAAAGCTGGCCCAGTATAAAGGACAGAATCCTCTCGTCCTGGGTATACCCCGGGGAGCCGTCCCGATGGCCAAAATCATCGCCGACGCCTTAGGGGCGGAATTGGACGTCGTCCTCGTTCACAAGCTGGGAGCGCCGGGCCAGCCCGAGCTGGCGATTGGCGCCATCGATGAGATGGGACAGGCATACCTGGGCGACTACGCGCGGGCACTGGGTATCAGTGCCGACTATATCAGGGAGGAAAAAGAGGCGCAGCTTAAGGTCCTGCGTCGTCGGCGTACCCTCTATACCCCTTACCGGCCGCCGATCAACCCGACAGGTCGTACCGTCATTGTCGTTGACAACGGCATCGCTACTGGGGCCACCATGATCGCCGCTTTGCGTACGTTGCGCGGTCGAAAGCCCGCGAAGCTCATAGCCGCCGTGGCCGTGGCACCTCCCGGCACTGTGATGAGGATCCGCGCGGAAGCGGACGAGGTGATCTGCTTGTATGAGCCCGAAGAATTTTTCGCGGTGGGGGAATTCTTTGAGGATTTCTCTCAGGTCTCTGATGAAGAAGTGGTTGCCATCCTGCGCCAGACCCGCCCTCGTCGCGCAGTCGGAGAGTAATGACGCGCCTCAACCTTCTCGTTTTCGCAGAGTTGACAAAAGACGCCCTACACTTTTCGCAATTTCATGAATTAGCTTCTCGGGCCGCAGAGACTTATCGGTGTGTTCGTTTTCGGGCTGTGCCGCGGGTCATCTGTGGGCGTACCGTCAACACGGGACAAGCGGAGAGACGAACGAGTTTTTCCGCTACACTGCCCAGAAGCAGGTGCTCGACCCCGGTTCGGCCATGAGTGCCCATCACGATCAGATCCACCTGCTCCTGTTTTGCCCGCTTTAAAATTTCCTTATAAGCGTATCCGCTGGCCAGAAAGGTCCTTACCTCCAGCCCATTCGCTCGAACTTCCTTGCACAAATTGTCGAGGAGGGTCCCGGCGATGGTTTCCAGCGCCCGGCGATGTTCCACGATATTTAAGGTATCCGTCACGCTATAGGCCAAGGACTCAACCACGTGCATGAGGATGAGCTCGGATTTGAACTGGAGGGCGAGCATGGAAGCGTACTGCAACGCCAGGTCCGAGTGGCGTGAAAAGTCGGTCGGTACCAGGATCTTCTTAAATCTTCTTGGGATTTTTCTTGTTTTCACTTCGTATCCCTGTGAGGTCGTTCCGCTGTTCCAGTCGCATAATTCATGCCAGGCCTCGACAAAGGCAAAGCGAGCTGGCCGCCGATCAGATGTCCGTGGAAATGCAGGAGGGCGGAAAGGGCATATTTCTTGCACAACCATAAGTTTGATTCGCATTATGGGATTTTCCCCCAGGGAGACCTTATGGTCACGATCAGAAAGATCCTAACTCCCGTAGATTTTTCGCCTGCCTGCAAGGCGGGCGTGCGCTGCGCCCTGGAGCTGGCTAGAGCCAAAGGGGCAGAGCTTGTCGTCTACCACGTGATCCCGCCGGCCGAGGCGTGGCTTGCCAGGCATGACGAATTTTCTTCGCTCGATGAACTGGTCGAAAGAAAGAGGAACCGTATCGCTGAATTCTTGGAAGATAACTTTTCGGACTGCCTCTCTCAAGTAACCTTCCGAATTGCGGTGGAGGTAGGTGTCCCGCACAAAATGATCGTGACCAAGGCAGAGGAGGAGAAGGTGGATATCATCGCGATGTCGACCCGTGGGGCAAGCGGTGTCTCGCATCTTGCGCTCGGCAGCGTGACCGAAAAGGTGGTGGGGCGAGCCTTCTGTCCGGTACTTACCGTTAAAGGGGAGGGGGAAGGCGAGCGGGGATAGTTTACGCATAGCTGAAAGGCCATTGGTCCCGGCGACGAGTTGGGCTTGGCCGGAAGGTCCTTGGGGCTCGGGTTGAAGCGATTTTTTCCATGCTCCGTCGTGTAGTCATCGTTTTGCTGGCCGCCGCCGCAGCTGGGGCGGCATTTTGGCATTTCTCCCGCCCCAAACCCGTACCCGCGGTATTGTGGGGAGTCGATCGGGGACGAGTAGAGGCAAGCGTGGCCAATACCCGGGCTGGCACCGTTAAAGCCTGTCGCCGTTCGCGCCTGGCGCCCGCTGTGGGAGGGCAGGTCTCGCGCTTAAACGTCCGTGAAGGGGATCGTGTCAAAGCCGGTCAATTGTTGCTGCAAATTTGGAACGAGGATCTCAGCGCCGAGCTAAGGCTTGCGCTGAACGAGCTGGTATCCGCCAGAGCCCGCGCCGAGGAGGCCTGTGTGCGCGCCGACGTGACCGAGACAGAAGCGGAGCGCCAGGTCAAGCTCTGGGAGCGCAAGTTTATCTCCCAGGAGCAGATGGAGCGCGCCGTGGCCGATGCGAAGGCCTCCAGGGCTGTCTGCCACGCCTCGCGGGCCGATATTGAGGTCAGGGAGGCCAGGGTGGCTGCCGCTCGGGCGGTGCTAGAGCGCACCCAGCTCAGGGCGCCTTTCGACGGCGTGGTGGCCGAAGTCAATGCCGAGCAGGGGGAATTTGTGACGCCCTCGCCCACGGGCATACCGACTCTTCCTGCGATCGACTTGATCGATGATAGCTGCCTGATCGTCTCGGCGCCGATCGACGAGGTCGATGCGCCGGTGATCCGGGAAGGCATGAGGGCTTGGGTTTCGTTGGATGCTTTCGCCGGGCGGCGCTGGCCGGGGACTGTTCGGCGTGTTGCCCCTTACGTGCTGGAAAAAGAAAAGCAGGCGCGGACTGTAGAGGTTGAGGTGGAGCTGGCCAACCCGAAGGCCCTCCCGGAGCTGCTCGCCGGATACAGCGCAGATGTGGAGATCATCTTGAAAGCGAGTGAGCGAGTCCTCAGAGTTCCCACGGAAGCAGTTCTCGAAGGCTATCGGGTTTTGGTTTACCGGGAAACGGAAGGGCGGCTCGAGGAGCGGAAAATTCAGGCCGGGCTTTCAAACTGGCAGTTCACCGAGGTCGTGTCCGGACTTCAAGCGGGGGAGCGCGTTGTGGTTTCGGTGGGCCGAGAAGGCATCCGTGCAGGCGCCTATGTAGTGCCGGAAAATTCAGGGCCGCAGCGGGCGCGGCCGTGATACGGCTCGAGGCCATTCGGCGTGAGTTTCAGGTGGGAGGCGAGCCCGTCCACGCGCTCAACGGTGTCAGTTTGACCGTCGAGCGCGGCGAGTACCTGTCCATCATGGGTCCCTCGGGGTCGGGGAAATCCACGCTGCTGCACATTATCGGACTTTTGGACCGGCCGACCGCGGGGCGATACTGGCTCGCAGGCCGGAACGTCACGGGGCTCTCGGATCAGGAGCGCGCTTTGATCCGGCGCGAGAAGATCGGGTTCGTATTCCAATTGTTTCACCTTGTGCCTCGGCTGACCGCCGCTCAGAACATCGAATTGCCCCTGACGCTGGACGGGCTGCCGCCGGAGAAGCGTACGGATCGGGTGCAATCCATCCTTGCGGCCTATGGTTTGGCGGCGCGCGCTCGGCACCTGCCGAACCAGCTCTCCGGCGGAGAGCGCCAGCGCGTCGCGATTGCCCGGGCTGCCGTCACAAGACCGGAAATTTTGTTGGCCGATGAGCCGACGGGGAATTTGGACCGTGCTTCTGGAAGAGAGGTGATCGAGCTTCTGGAGAGGCTCAACCATGAGGGTTTGACTCTCATTCTGGTCACCCATGACCCGGAGCTCGGTTCACGCGCCCGTTGCCGGCTTCAGATGCGAGATGGCTGTCTTCTGGCCGATGGAGAAGCGCGATGAGGGCAACCGACATCCTGCGCTTTGCGCTCCAGGCGCTCAGGGGCTACCCCGTGCGCTCCTGGCTCGTGCTCCTGGCGATGGCTATCGGAGTGGCCGCGGTGGTCCTTTTGACCGCTTTGGGCGAAGGGGCACGCCACTACGTGACCGGGAAGTTCGCTTCTTTGGGGAGCCATCTTCTCATCATTCTTCCCGGCCGCTCGGAAACCACCGGTGGGCATCCTCCGATACTCGGCGAGACTCCCAGAGATCTCACGCTCGACGACGCCTTCGCCTTGCTGCGCAGCCCGCGCATCGAGCGGGTCGCCCCCGTGGTTTTGGGTTCCGCTCCCGCTTCCTGGCAGAGAAGGGAGCGCGAGGTGACCGTCATCGGGTCCACATCGGCGTTCAGGCGCGTACGCCATCTCGACCTGGCGGAAGGCGATTTCTTGCCGATCATGGAGCCGCGCTCGGCGCCTGCCATTTGCGTATTGGGCGCAACGGTTCGGGCGGAGCTTTTCGGACCCGAGCGGGCTCTCGGCCAATGGGTGCGCCTCGGCGATCGGCGCTACCGTGTCATCGGCGTGCTTACCCCTCAGGGGCAGTCGATCGGCCTGGATCTTGACGAGGTCGTCATCATACCGGTCACTTCGGCGCAAGCCTTGTTTGATAGCCCGTCTCTGTTCCGGGTTCTTGCCGAGGCCAAAACCCGCGAGGATATCGCCTCGGCGGCAGCCGATGTCCGTGAGATCATCCGCCATCGTCACGAAGGCGAGGAAGACGTGACCGTGATTACCCAAGATGCCGTCATCGCGACGCTGGATCGCATCTTCCAAGCCCTGACGCTTGCCGTCGGCGGCATCGCGGCGATCAGCCTCGTAGTTGCTGGAATTCTCATCATGAACGTAATGCTTGTCTCGGTCTCGGAGAGGAGACAAGAGATCGGTCTCCTGAAGGCCTTGGGGGCGTCCGGGGGAAAGATCCAGGTTATGTTCCTGACTGAGGCGGCGCTGCTGTCGCTGACGGGAGCTTTTCTGGGGTTGGGCTTGGGTCTGCTAGGAGTCTGGACCGGCCGCGAACTCTATCCGGTTTTACCGCTGGCTCCCCCGCCGTGGGCGTTAGTCGGGGCTCTCGCAGTCGGGCTCGGCGCGGGACTCGTCTTCGGCGTGCTTCCCGCCCGGCGCGCCGCGAGTCTCGATCCGGTTCAAGCTTTGGCGGGGAGGTAAGAAAAGGTGCGGCTCAAAGATCTGGTCGGTCTGTCCGTAGGCGCGTTGCGGGCCCAGCGCCTGCGTTCGCTACTTACCGCGCTGGGCATCGCCGTGGGTGTTGCCGCGGTCGTGCTTCTCACCTCTATTGGTGAAGGCGTCCATCGCTTTGTTTTGGCTGAGTTTACGCAATTCGGCACCAACTTGCTGGCGGTGGTTCCCGGTAAGACCGCGACCTTTGGTGTCTCCGGGGGGATCATCAGCACTGTGCGTCCGCTCTCGTTGTCTGACGCGGCGGCGCTAGCTCGGATCAACGGCGTGGTTGGCGCGGTCCCTGTGGTCCAGGGCAATGCCCTGGTGCAGGCGGCGCGCAGAGGCCGGCGCGCCTTTGTATTCGGGGTCGGGCCCGAGGCGCCCGCGGTCTGGAAGATCAACGTGACCACAGGACAGTTTCTCCCCGCAGACGATCAGGGCAGCGCTCGCGCCTTCGTCGTGCTCGGGAGCAAGCTGCGCGACGAACTGTTTGGGAGGGAAAATCCCTTGGGCCAGCGCATCCGCGTGGGCGGCGACCGCTACCGGGTGATCGGAGTCATGGCGTCTAAGGGTCAGTTCTTGGGCTTCGATCTTGACGATGCGGTCTATCTGCCGGCAGCCAAGGCGCTGGAGCTTTTCAATCGCGAGAGCCTCATGGAAATCGATCTCCTCTACGAGCCCAACGCCTCCTTGGACCGGCTCGTCGCCGACGTTAAGCGGCTGCTCATCTCCCGGCACGGCCACGAGGATTTTACGATTATCACGCAGAAGCAGATGCTCGATGTTCTAAGCTCGATCCTCAACGTGCTGACTCTTGCGGTTGGCGCGCTTGGGGGCATCTCCTTGCTGGTTGGCGGGGTAGGGGTCCTGACGATCATGACAATCGCGGTCAGCGAGCGTACCGCGGAAATCGGCCTGCTGCGTGCGCTGGGAGCGGAAAAGGGTCAGATAGTGAAGCTGTTTCTCGGGGAGGCTGTGGTGTTGGCGGGGATTGGGGGACTTGCGGGGCTTGTGCTCGGCGTCGGGCTAGCGCAGATCCTTACGACGATAGTGCCCGCCATGCCGGTTCGGACTTCGTGGGGCTATGTCGTCGTCGGTGAACTCTTGGCGCTCGCCGTGGGGCTGGCGGCCGGCGTGCTGCCGGCCCGCCGGGCCGCCGAACTGGATCCCCTAGAAGCGCTCAGAGCGGAATGAGAGAGCACCATTTCCCTTCCGTGGAGTAGGCTTTTTTAGGTTATGGCCTGCGAGACGATTTCGCCCGCAGGTAGCGGTTGAACCACTCTGAGGCCAGGTGCGCCACCTCTTCGAGCGCGCCTGGCTCCTCGAATAGATGGGTCGCGCCGGGCACGAGGACTAACTGTTTTTCGGCTTTGAGTTCCTTGTAGGCCCGCTGATTGAGCTCAACAACGGAGAAATCGATCTCGCCGACGATCAACAGGGTGGGAGCCTCTACTAGTCCCAAAGCCGACCACGCCAGATCGGGTCGACCGCCGCGGGATACGACCGCGTTGATCATTGGCCCCAGGGCGGCAGCCGCCTGGAGCGCCGCTGCCGCTCCGGTGCTGGCTCCAAAGTATCCGAGCTTGAGATCTTGGGTCTCGGTTTGGCTCGCGAGCCACTTCGTCGCGGCTTCGAGTCGCCGGGTCAGCAGATCGATGTCGAAACGGGTCTCGTAGGTTGTGTCCTCCTCCCTCGTGAGAAGATCCATCAGCAAGGTTCCCAATCCCGCATCCCTCAGAAGCCGTGCGACAAAATTGTTTCGGGGGCTGAGCCGGCTGCTGCCGCTTCCGTGGGCGAACAGAACGACCCCGGCGGTTCCTGCCGGGATCCCCAGCATCCCTTCGAGCCGGATGGCATCCACAGGTATGTGGATCAACTGCTCCGTGCGCTCTCGTGCCATGGTCCACCTCGCTTCCGGCGCAGACGTTTCGACAAGCCGACCTTGCCCTCGCCTGCCGTCTTCTTTTTCCTCGGCTGTGCTTGGATGACCTTGCTCATCCAGACTTCGGTCTCTGGCCTGCCGTAGCCCATCCGTTTGAAAAATCTGACGGCGCTGGTGTTGGATCTGGCCGCGTCCATGAACACCATTCGGACTCCGTCCTGGTGCATGCGGCGTTCCATCTCGTGATAGAGCTGGGCTCCCACGTGAGCTCGCTGCCATCTTGGGCTGACCCCAATCCATAGAAGATGACCGTACTTCCAGCTTCCGGATTCTTTTTCGTAGGTGGTTCCGAGGGCGAAGGCCGTGATTTTCCCGCTCGGGGCTTCTGCCACCAGAGATAATCTTGGGTCCTGGTTGAAGTTGGTTGTGACCTCGTAGGCGTCCCAAGTCCGGTAAAGCGTCGTGGGCTCAAGGCTGTGAAACAGCCGGTATCCCAGCCGATAGACATCCGAGATATCATCAACCTTCATCTCCCGGATCTTGATTTGCCGATTTCTTGCTCTTCGGGCCATACGCTTACGCTCGGAATGCGAAGGAAGACGATAGTTTTTACGTCCCCGTAGTCCGCAGGCTTCCTAATGCCTTGCTCACGATTTGGCCACCTCCCTCAACAGATCCGTGCGCGTCGCCAGCCCGATCAAAGCTTCTCCTTCGACCACGAGCAGGCATTCTGCGCGTTTTTCCACCATGATCCGCGCGGCTTCCCGTATCGTGAGATTTGCCGAGATGTTGATCGGAGACCCCATGGTCACGTCTCTGATAGCAACGGAGCCGAGAGCCTCTCGCAGCGGCTGCTGTCCGCGGCGGACCGCGGAGGCCAGGGAGGCGCGCATCAGGTCGACCCAGCTCACCACACCGATAATCTTCTCTGCCTGCAGGACCGGGAAAAAGCGCAGGTTCGCCAAAGCCATGATGTCGTAGGCGAGCCGTAGCGTGTCGTCGGCTGACAGCGTAACCACCTCGGTCGTCATGATCTCGCGGACGGTCTTATCCGTGAAGGATATGTGTCCGGCTTTTACCTGGGCTCTTTTGAGTTCCGCTACCATAGCTCCCTGTTGCGGCGTTTTTTCTGGAGCTTTCGGTTGTAGCCCTTCTTGCCCTTTTTCGTGCTCTGCGGACCGCTGCGTTTTCGCGGGAGGGGAATCCTTCCGAGTTTCTTGCGTATACCCTTCTTCATCTCGGCGAGCGTGGGCTTCATTAAGTCAGACCAAAGTTGAGCATAATCCATGCCAACCGTCTAGAAGACACGGGCGGAAAATGCCTTTGGCTACGGGTGACTTGGACGGGACGAAGGTTAGGCTTTTTCATGAATGAGAAAAACCCCCGGTCAGCACTTTCAACTTTCAGAAGAATCTTGCTCTCCCCGAGAGAAAATTATTGTTCTGCCAGGTTCACGCGGGTTTCAACCGGCAGCTATGGCAAGTGCCTGCGTTGCGGGCAGGAAATTCCGATCGCCCGGCTGTGCTTTGTTCCCGCCACGCGGTTCTGTGTGGAGTGCGCCGAAGAGGGAAAAGACTTTGTCCCTTCTAGCGGCCCGACTCCGGAAGAAAAATAAACTCCGCCGCGCGGAATCGGTGCCAAGGGGCAAAGGGTTTTTCCTGCTCCTCATCGGCAACCGGGAGATTTGTTGCTTGCCTTAGGGTCTCTCCTGCCTGAGGCGATTGACCACTCGATCAACTCCGAAAACGTACCAGACGTCAAACTCGGTCATTTCCTTGACCTTTTCGTCCGGGACGAGGCCGTCCAAGGTTACCACGTAGTTGCGCACGTGGACGCTGATTTGGTCGGCCCGCACGAAGGGGTCTTTTTCCAACACCAGGCGCACGGCGTCGGCCACCTCGTCATCGTTGTCTTGCTGCGGAGGAACTTCTTCCAAGCCGTTTATGACGTCCCGGCTGCCCGGCACCCACCAGGCGAGCACCCCGGCCAGACGCTTGTGTGAGAGGCTTTGGACTTGCCCGTTCAGAATCACCACCCCGTCATCCACCTCTACAACGATCTCTCCGGCCGGCTCGGATTCCGGCTCCCGGATGGTTACCGCTTGATCCCTGGATTTCATACGGATCGCGGAGGCAGTTAGCGCAGGTTCCTGGAGCAGGGCACGGCACACGTGATCTCGGATCTCGGCGTCGCCCATGGGCGCCGCGGGGGCAACTCGCAGGCGATCCACGATCCGGTGGATGGAGTGCGCAGCCCCAGCGAATTCCAGGGCCAATTTTTTGGCTGCGATGTTTTCCACCTCCCCTTCGAGAACGAGATCATCGTCGATCATGCGAAGCTTAATCGGATAACGATGGAGGTTGATGCGGCGCTCGTGCTCCAGGGCCGCCCGCAACTCTTTGAGAACCCTGTCTTTGGCCTCCATGAAAGCCCCCCTTTGTACCTTGCGCGCATTCGTAGCCAGAGGTTCGGCGGAGAAAGATGCAGACCGCGTGCCAACCTTCAGATCCGGACGGGACCGTCCTTTGCGTCCAGCCGTGAAGGTGATGGGATCGGTCTCCGCGATTAACTAGTTGGGCCCCCCAATATCGACCACTGCGGCATCTTCCCCTACTTCCGGCCCGACCACCACGCGGTCGTCCTTGACGGAGTAGCGCTTGAGCAGCTGCTCGAGAAGGTCCATAGGCAGCTTGCCGATGGGAAGAGTTATCCTAGAAGTCTGGTATGGAAAATGCACTGTTGTTCCTTCGGCTCTTCCCAGATGAGGTGTAAAATAAAATCATGCTCCGTTTTCACCTAGTCGATTTCGCTGCCCATTACCAAAAAGGCTTTCGCAATCACGTGGTTTCGATTGCCGAGGTTCCGAAGCTCGTTGAGGCTTTCGGGCGCTACGGCTGCTACGCGACCTGTTTCTTCTATTCGGATGAAGTGCTTACCTATATGAGCGCGCGCAGCCAGGGTTCTGCCCCCACCATCGCGGGCTACCAGGGAGCGGCAAAGGCGTGCGTTACCTTGACAACCCGTTGCTCGCAGCCTACGCTGAAAAGGCCGGCGCGAAAATTTCAGCGCAACGCAAAGCGGGGGGGAGGAAGACTATGGCGTCACGTCCATGGGAAACTCTGATGTGGCAGCGGGCGAGCGATCTGCTCCAGCAAGCCGAGCGCATCCAGAGAAATTTTTTGCAAATCAGCGCCGGTCCGCCCTACCATGGATCATCGGGCCGAGCTTCCTGTTGGGCTCCGGCCGTGAACGTGGTCGAAGGCGAGGGGATGTTCTGGGTGATTTCCGCCTTGCCTGGGGTGGCGGCGGATCGCATGGAGGCCCGCTTGGAAGGCGGCGAGCTCGTCATCGCCGGTGAAGGCTCGCTGCCGAATTGCTGCCATCAGGGAGAGCTTAAGACCTGGGAAATCCCGCTCGGACGCTTCGAACGGCGGATCCGCTTGCCCGCCCCCGACCTTCTTTCGATCGAGGCGACGCGCCTTGAGGACGGTCTTTTGATCGTCGAGCTAAGAAAGAAGCGATGAACGCAAGAGAATTTCAGAAACAAGAAACCTCCGGCAACACGGAGGGCGAAGCGCGGGGCCCGCAGGCTCGGATCCAGGTGCCTGAGGGCGCGCTCGTGATTCTGCCTCTGCGCAATACGGTGCTGTTTCCCTCGACGCTTATGCCCTTGGTCGTGGGCCGCAGGACGAGCCTCCAAGCGGTGGAGGAGGCGGTGCGCCAACAGCGGCCCGTGGGGATCGTCGCGCAGCGCGACCCGAAAACAGAGACGCCAAAGCCCGAGGACTTTTACTCCGTCGGCACGGCCGCGGACGTCCTGCGCATGCTTTCCCTGGCGGACGGCCAACGCCAGATCATCGTCCAGGGTCGCCAGCGCTTCGAGATCAAGGAATTTCTGGAAACCGAGCCCATTTTGATTGCCCGGGTCTCCATGGTCGAGGAGAAAATTCCCCAGACGAAAGAGTTTGAGGCGAGGATTTTGCATCTGCGCGAGGAAGTGACGCGGGCCTTGGCGCTGCTCCCCCAGCCCATGAGCGAGCTCCGGTCGACCATCGAAAGCATCGAGGATCCGTTGGCCTTGATCGATATCATCACGTCCACCCTCGATCTTCCCGTGACGGACAAGCAGGAGATACTGGCGACTTTCGACCCAGCCGTGCGCGCTCGCAAGGTAAGCGAAAAATTGGCGCAACAAATCGAGCTGCTCGAGTTGAGCAAGAAGATTGGCACCGAAACGAAAGAAGCCATGTCTAAAGCGCAGCGGGACTATTTTCTGCGCGAGCAGCTGAAGGCCATCCAAAGAGAGCTCGGCGAGGAGGAAGGAAAAAAGGTCGAAACCGAGGAGTTGCGGCAAAAGATCGAGGCGGCCAAGATGCCGCGAGAGGTCGAAAAGGAAGCGCAGCGGGAGTTGTCCCGGCTCGAGCGCATTCCCGAAGTGGCGGCCGAGTATTCGGTGATTCGCAACTACCTCGATTGGATGGTGGAGCTTCCGTGGAGCGTCACTTCGCAGGAGCAAATCGATTTGCCCAGGGCGCGCGGGATCCTGGACGCCGATCATTACGATCTGGAGAAAGTCAAAAAACGTATCGTGGAATTCCTGGCGGTCAGAAAGCTCAAGCCGGAGGGCAAAAGCCCCATCTTGTGCTTCGTGGGTCCTCCGGGCGTGGGGAAGACCTCCCTCGGCCAGAGCATCGCCCGCGCGATGAACCGCAAGTTCATCCGGCAGAGCCTTGGGGGAGTTCACGATGAGGCGGAGATTCGGGGTCACCGTCGCACTTATGTAGGCGCGCTGCCCGGGAACATTATCCAGGGGATCCGCAAGGCGGGCACGAAGAATCCCGTCTTCATGTTGGATGAAGTCGACAAGCTAAGCGCCAGTTTTCATGGCGACCCTTCCGCAGCTCTGTTGGAGGTGCTCGACCCGGCGCAAAATGCCACGTTCCAAGACCATTACTTGGGCGTGCCTTTCGATTTAAGCCAGGTCCTCTTCATCACGACGGCCAACGTGCTCGATGCGATCCCTGCCCCCCTGCGGGATCGGATGGAAGTCCTTGAGCTTCCCGGCTACACGGAAGAGGAGAAGCTAGCGATTGCCATCCGGTATCTTGTCCCTAGGCAAATCGCTGAAAATGGGCTCAAACCGGAGCAGGTGACCTTTACGGACGACGCGCTGCGGGAAATCATCCGCTCTTACACGCGCGAGGCCGGAGTCCGCCAGTTGGATCGCGAGGTGGGCGCCATCTGCCGGAGTCTGGCGACGCGCTTTGCCGAGGGATTGGGGGAGAAGATCGGTGTGAGCGCCGAGGCGGTCCCGAGCTACCTGGGCCCGCCAAAATTCTTCGGCGAGATCGCTTTGCGCACAAGCCTTCCAGGAGTGGCTACCGGCCTGGCCTGGACCCCCTTCGGCGGAGAGATCTTGTTTGTCGAAGCTACGAGGATGCCGGGGGACGGTAAACTTACGCTCACCGGCCAGCTCGGCGATGTCATGAAAGAGAGCGCCCAGGCGGCGTTGAGCCTGGTTAAATCGCGTGCCCCAACGCTCGGGATCGACCCGCGGGTGTTCCAAGAGCACGACATCCACGTGCACATCCCGGCGGGTGCGATTCCCAAGGATGGTCCGAGCGCAGGGGTCACGATCTTCGTCTGCCTGGTTTCCCTTTTTACCGGTAGGCGCGTAAGCCATGAGGTCGCGATGACCGGCGAGATCAGCCTGCGCGGGCTAGTATTACCAGTGGGGGGAATCAAGGAAAAGGTTCTGGCGGCGAAAAGGGCCGGCATCGCCCGCATTCTGCTGCCGGAGCTAAACCGGAACGATTTAGAGGAAGTCCCCGCGGCCGCACGCGAAGGTGTCCGGTTTGAGTTCTTGCCAACCGTGGACGCGGCGCTCGAGCTGGCTCTGGAGAAGGCGGAGAAGCGGAGAAAGCTGACCCTACCGCCAAAGCAGCTCGTTCAGGAAAGTGACCGGGCCCGATCGGCCTCCAGGAAAAAGAGGCGTGCAGCCTTTTAACTTACCGGGCGATCGGGCGGCCTCAAGCTGGATCCGCCTCGGGTTAGAAATGCCCCGCGGCCGAATTTTCCCCGGACGGAGAGAGAGGGCCGCGGGCCGGACCCGAAGCCGTGCTCTTGGGCCGGACCGCGAAGCGCAGCGCCCGGATAGCCTTCTGTTCGATCTGCCGAATCCGCTCGCGGGTTAAGGCGAATCTCTCTCCCAATTCTTCCAGGGTGTGGTCGCGTGGCTCCCCGATGCCGAAGCGTAGACGGATCACGGCTTCCTGTCGCGGCGGCAGAACGGCGAGAGCCTTTTTCACCTCAGTCTGGATGTCCGCCTGAATGGCCTCATCGGAAGGTTTAGGCGTATTCTTGTCCTCCACGAAATCCGCTAGGCGGGTATCTCCGTCCCCGATTGGTGTCTCCAGAGACACCGGCTCGGCCGCGCTGCGAAAAATCTTGAGAACCTCTTCAACCGGCAAGCCCGTCTCGGCGGCAACCTCCTCTGGATGCGGCTCCCTGCCCAATTTTCGCACGAGGTATTGGGAAGTGCGAAGCAGCTTGTTTCTCGCCTCAATCCGGTGAACCGGGACTCGGATCGTGTGCCCCGAATCGATGATGGCCCGCGATATGGCCTGGCGAATCCACCAGCTCGCGTAGGTCGAGAACCGGAATCCCAGCCGATAATCAAATTTCTCCACCGCCCGCATGAGCCCGAGGTTGCCCTCTTGAATGAGATCCAGAAACTGCAGGCCGCGATGGATATACTTCTTTGCGATGCTGACAACCAGCCGGAGATTGGCCTCGATGAATTCCTTGCGCGCGAGCTGGATTTTGCTCTCGCCCTCGATGATCGAGCAAACCAGATGCTTGAGTTCCGCTGACGGTAACCTAGTGGTGGCCTCAATGGCGCGGATCTCCGCAAGGATCCGAGGGCGCTCCCGGTACTTGGCGGAGGCATGGCTCTGCTGATCCAGAACGGCCAGGCGAGAGTAGGTCTTTTTCAGCCCCTGGGCAATTTCCTCAACGCAGGAATCTGAAAGATGCAGCTCTTCCAGGGCTCCCAAAATCGCCAGTTTGGTCTTGGAACGCTTGGCTTCCAGGGCATCCCTTCGCCGGCTAGCCAGCCGCTTCTTGGCGAGCTCCGACTCGATCCGGTCATGGCGTTGGCTCAAACGGCGGAGTTGCATGACACTCTTAAGGAAGCGCTTTCGGTGGACTTCGATTTCGCTTGCCGCTTCACCCTCGTCCAGTGCCTTTACCACATCCTGAATCGAGATATCCCCGCGTTCGGTCTTCTTGGCCAGGGCGAAGACGTGGCTCAGCGCCGTCGGAGATGAGAGAGCGGCCGCTGTAACCTGAAGTTTTCCCTCCTCCATCTGTTTGGCCAATTCGATCTCTCGCTCGTGGGAAATCAGCGGAAGCGAGCCCATTTCCCGAAGGTAGAGCGCGACGGTGCTGGTCGTCTGCTCTTTAGTCTCGGTTTCCGGCTCGGCCTCGGCCTCTTCCTCTCCTTCACTTTCCGCCAAAGCTTCCTCCGGGAGCAAGAAATCCTCTTCGGTCTCAACCCCCTCGAGCGCGATATCCTGCGCCTCTTCGGCATAGTCAGGCGAAAAGCCCTCTTCGTAATTCAATCTCGGTTTCATTGGTCTCCCCTTATGTTTGGTTTTTCTATTCTCTGTCCCCTCAAAAAATCATCTCGACTCCGCCCGTTCAAACAGTACATACCAGCTTCTAACCCACGCCTGAGTTCAACCTATCGCTGCGTCAGCAGAAGTTTAGGCGAGGAAGGATGGCTGAACTGCCTGTCCGGGAGTCGCTACAGATGCCGCCCCTTCGCGCCTTTCGATGCGAAGGGCCTTTGGCTAAGATAAATTCTGTCCGTGATTATTTGAATTTGCCCCGCAGCCGCCGATACAAAATCGAATATAACAATGTTATTATTACTTGTCAACCCCCGTCCCTCTCGCTTCCTCCTTACCGTGTTAGACGCTCCAACGCTTCTTTCATCTTTTCTATGAATCAGACTTGCCTCCAGATAACTGGAAGCAAGGGGTATGCCAGCATCGGCCAGTTAAGCAGGCCATATTGTTGCCTAGAGCTTTTCGCACGGCTGGGTGAACGATCACCCTTCATTTCGCGTCTGGAGGAAAGCAATCTTTGATTGGGCATTGAAGACAACATGAATCCACACGCTGCATGGCGCGCAATTTTAGCCTTTCGTTTGGCTAGAAGTTGACTATGGGGGCAGTTCTTGCGGACAAGGGTGAAGGCTGTCTCATGGGTCGGAAATTTTCCTGATTTGGTTTCCTGCTCTTGAGAAAATAGAAGCAAGCGAGCGCAACCACACGCGTATGTTTCTTTGGCATGTCGTTTGCTCAATAACTCAGCAGAAGAGAGAACGTTATGGGAACATTAAAGGCCACTTTTTCAATCCTTGCCTTGCTGGTTTTCGTCGTCGGCTGCGGTGGGGGACCGCGGAATGCTCGAAGGGAGCTAAGCGAATCGGGAGTCCAGTGGAGTGTCCCCGTATTTCTAGAGAGCGCTCAGGGAGGAGACGTTCTCGTCGTGGAGCTCTTTTTAGGTGGAGGAATGAATCCTAACGCAACCGGGGACTTTGGCTTGACCGCGTTGATGCACGCCGCGCTAACGGGCCAGACTGGGGTCATGAAAACTCTGCTGAATGCAGGGGGAGATGTAAACCGAAAAGCCTCCGACGGGCTTACGGCCCTGGCCTTGGCGGCCGCAAGCGGTCAGACGGAGTCGGTCGGAATCCTCATCGCATCAGGTGCCGAACCTAACATCAAAGACAACAACGGCTGGAGCGCCCTCATGTACGCGGCGGAGGCGGGCAACGCCGATGTGGTTCGAACCCTGCTGGAAAGCCACGCGGATACTGGGATCCAGGGCAATGATGGCATGACGGCCTTGGCGCTGGCGAAGATCCAAGGCCATCCTGACGTCGTTCGAATGCTTTTGCTTTCCAGAGGAACAGTCAAGGAGAACTCCCGCGGGAGCGCTTCGGGATCAGCGCAAGACGCGGTCTTTGCAACTGAAACCAAGGCAAAAATTGATTTGTAAGTCCAGCACGCCCCGGCTATAAAGGCCAGCGAGGAGCGCTGTGTTGAGGTCGTAGCTCTCGTATCTTGAGGGATGTGGGTTGTGTGAGAAAACAATGGGAGCACTTTTCACGTGAGGCCGACTTAGGGATTCGAGGCCCCGGCGGGTCGAAAGAGGAAGCCTTCGAAGGGGCTGCCGCGCGAATGATTCCCCTCTCGTCGCAGGTTTGCGATTATTGGGCGGGTTTTTTTTCGCTGTTGAGAATCCGAATCGTCTTTCCTCAGAAAACATCCTGCAGAATGAAGGAAACCCTTGGCACAGGGATTGCTAATTCCCAATAGGCGAAATTGCGAATCCCCAAAGCACGGGATCCGAGACAGGCAGGACACGATTCCCGTAATGAAAGGAGGATAGAGTTATGGCAAAACAGGAGAAAGAAAAGGAGCGCCGGTCGGTGGTGCCGTGGCGGCCGTTTGCCGAAATGGCGCGTTGGGAGCAGGGGATGGAGCGGATGTTTGATGATTTCTTTGGCAGGCGACTGCGTCCCATTTGGGATGAACGCTGGTGGCCTTCGCGGAGCGCCGACATTTCCGTCCCGTTTGTAGATCTCTATGAGGAGAAGGACGAAATCGTGGCCGAGGTCGAGCTTCCAGGAATGGGGAAAGACGACATCCAGGTGAACATCACGGATCATCTCCTGACCATCAAGGGAGAGAAGAAAAAAGAGGAGGAGATCAAGGAGGAGGATTACTACCGCTCGGAGCGTGCGTTCGGTTCCTTCACTCGAACTTTAGAGCTGCCCAGAGCGGTTCAAGTCGAAAAAGCAAAGGCCTCGTTTAAAAACGGCGTCTTGGAGATCCGCTTGCCGAAAACGGAGGAGGCCAAGAGGAAGGAAATCAAGGTCAAGGTTGACTAGCCGGGAGGAGAGATCATGTATAGGAAGATTCTGGTGCCGCTCGATGGGTCGAGGCTTTCTGAGGGAATCCTTCCCTACGCGCGGTTCTTTGCAAGGGCCTTGACCATCCCGGTTGAGCTCCTGGTCGTCATCGGGCCGGAAGTCATTTCAGCTTTCACCGATCCACTGCAGGGGCGCTACGTCGACCTCGTGGAGGCCGACATGAAGCGCGATAGCCTAGAGTACCTCACACCGATAGCGCGTTCGTTCCCGGTCCCTTCCCACGTTACCTGTTCTACCGCGATGGGCAATGCGGCTGATGCTATTGTGGAAAAGGGCTCTGCTAATTCCGATACCCTGATCGCGATGGCAACCCATGGGCGCTCCGGCGTTCAGCGCTGGCTCTTGGGGAGCGTCGCTGATAAGGTTCTGCATGCGGCGGCCAATCCTCTGCTCCTCGTGCGGCCAGCCAACGAAAGGGCGTCAGAAGGTGAGGCTGTTTTGAAGAAAGTCATGGTGCCTCTTGACGGCTCCGATTTGGCCGAGGCGGTTTTGCCCCACATCACGGCGTTGGCCCAGAAAATGAATCTGGAGGTTGTCCTGCTGCGAGTTTATTCCTTGTTAACCGGCGGTTACGTCGCCGACGCTGAGGCATACACGCCCGACCTGGATAGGTTTCTGGAGGAGATTAAAGAGGGCGCGAAAAAATATCTGGCGGACAAGGTCCAGCAGTTGCAGTCGCAGAGGGCCAAAGTCTCCTATGAATTGCTGGAGGGAGATTCGGCAGGAAGCATCATTGACTTTGCGAAGAAGACACCTGACAACTTCATCGGGATGTGCACCCACGGCAGGTCGGGTATCGGGCGATGGGTTTTGGGAAGCGTGACCGACCGCGTGGTCCGCCATGGCGGTGACCCGGTTCTGATCGTTCGAGCGCCTTTAGCAGCGTAACCGATCTGTCCGCAGGCCCTGAAGAGAATCGCTGATGCAGCTTGTCACCGTGAAGATCGAGAAGCCGGATGATATCAACTTCATTCTGGGTCAGAGTCATTTTATCAAGACCGTGGAAGATATTCACGAGGCGATGGTCCAGGCCAACCCGGGGATTAAGTTCGGGCTCGGCTTTTGTGAGTCTTCGGGCGCAAGGCTCGTGCGCTGGAGCGGCACCGACGATGCCATGATCGAGTTGGCCAAGCGCAATGCGCTGGCGCTTGCGGCAGGGCACAGCTTCGTCCTTTTCTTGGGCGCGGGGTTTTTCCCTGTCAGCGTGCTCAACGCGATCAAGATGATCCCCGAAGTTTGCCGCATCTTCTGCGCTACCGCAAATCCGGTGGAGGTGGTCCTCGCGGAGACGGAGCAGGGAAGAGGGGTTTTGGGTGTGGTGGACGGCGGGAGACCTCAGGGGATCGAGGGGGAAAGCGACATCGCGTGGCGTAAGGACTTGCTCCGCAAGATCGGTTATAAGTTTTGAATGTACAAAAAAATCCTGATACCCCTAGACGGATCCAAGCTGGCTGAGCACATCCTGCCCTACGCCCGCTTTCTAGCTAGAGCGCTTGGAATTCCCGTCGAGCTGCTGCGGGTGAATGACCCTGCCCGCCTCGCGGCTTACTCTCCCCCCCTTCAAGGATCGGAGTATCTGGAAGCTGTGGCCCGCTCGTTTCCAGATATCAATTCCGTAACTCGCGAAGTCGCGTTGGGAAAGGCGGCGGAAGTCATCGCTGACTGGGATGCCGGTCAAGCGCAGACTCTGATAGCCATGGCGACGCACGGGCGTTCCGGAGCACAGCGTTGGCTCTTGGGGAGCGTCGCTGATAAGGTTCTGCATGGGAGTAGGAATCATCTGCTCCTTGTCCGTCCGGGCCAGGGGGCAATTAGTGAGGGCGAGGCAGCGTTGAAAACGGTCGTCGTGGCTCTGGATGGCTCTGACCTCGCGGAAACAGTGCTGCCGTACGTTACCGAGCTGGCTAGGAAAGCGAAGCTTGAGCTGATTCTGGTACGGGTTTACTCGGTCTTGCCACCTGCCTATGACGCTGAAGGTTACGTGCCCGATCTGGAGCGCTTGGCGCAAGAGATCAGAACCGAGGCGCAATCCTATCTTGAGAGAAAAAGTAAGGAATTACGAGATGAGGGGGCGGACAGAGTGTCTCAGGTATTGTTGAAGGGCGATGCGGGCGGCGAGATTATCGCCTACGCCAAAAGAACCCCTGGTAACTTGGTCGCTATGTGCACGCATGGCAGATCCGGGATCGGGCGGTGGGTGCTGGGGAGTGTCACCGAGCGCGTGGTCCGCCACTCTGGAGAACCAGTCTTGGTGATTCGCGCCGCTCCCGAATCATAGACCCACAGTCGGGACTCATTCGATATCCCCGATTTTACGGACCCCGTCGCCCCAGTCCTCGATCTTGAACTCACTAAAGGCGAGGACGATGCGATCCTTTTCCTCTATCGAAATCATCCGCTTGCGGTATTCCAGTAGGAAGGTAATTTTTAGGATCAGGTTATCTCCTTCAATATCCAAGAGCGCGACTTTTTGTTCCAGAAACGAGTACTCCTTGTTGGCCAGGATCTCCTTGACCCGGTTCCTAGTCAGAACCTCCTTCTCTCCTAAAAAGCCTGCCATTGTTCCTCCTTGTAAGGATCAATTTTAAGCAGCGTCAGCCCAGGAATTCCAAGGCATGGCCCCGCCGGCGATAATACTTTTTTGTTTCCTCGAATGCCAGAAGCAGAAGGGTGCCGTGAAAGGCAAAAAGGTAAACGTGCCAGGGAACGGGCGCGAAGTAATAGATTTTTGCTAGAGGCGTGTAGAAAAAGAGATAGCAAAGGAGCACCTCGAAGAGGATGCCAAGGTCGATTAACGGATTGGAAATCAGGTTTAGGACGACGTAATGCCGGTCCAAGAAATCGGCCACTCGAGTCATGATCGGAGCGATCAGGGGTTGTTCGAGTATCGTCGCAAACTTGGCAAGCAGCATCCATAGAAACTTAAAGGGAAAGAGGACAAGCTGGCTCAGAAGGGCAAAGAAGGCCAGGGCGGCCTCCCACTGGGTGATGCCGAAGATGTGGTATTCGATTCTGACCCGCGCGACGTAAGGACGGGGACGCCAGCTTGCGATATGCTTCAGGACCTCGCGCCGATAGACAGGATTTAAGAAATCTTTTCCGAAGAGGGAGGTCATCCATGAACGCTTGCTGAGGACATTGGCGATCTGCGTTGTGACCGTGGGGAAAAAGTAGGCGGTCAAGGTTTGCAGATAGGCCGGCGAAGCCTCAGCGAGTTTCAAGCCC
>Ga0154352_1213_pt1 | contig 30726 bp, 29 predicted proteins | sample RifGroA2_FD_115880 | JGI IMG/M metagenome (GOLD analysis project Ga0154352, IMG submission 115880) | Deltaproteobacteria bacterium GWA2_57_13
TAGTGATGAGGAAAATTCGAGAGATTTGGAAAGCCTTGATCTTCGGGGAAGCGCGGAGAACGGCTTCAAGGAACGAAAATGTTCGGCCCGCTCTTCATATCGCCGCACTTGCCTATGAACGTAGTCCTCAGCCAGCATCCTCAACGCCTCGGCCTCGTCCTTGCAAATCCCATGCGCGAGAAACGGGGCAACGATCTTTTTGACGGCTTCAAGCCCGCTCATACTTCAAATCTTACCACGCTCGTGAGGCCTCCGCAATAAAATTCTCTCCGATTTTGCTCTCAGCCGTCGCCGTTCTCTCTCTCCAACAACGGGAGCATGTTCTGAAAGAACTCGCGGTCCCCCTCAAAGGTCTCTTCCAGTCCGCAGATCTCGTCGGGCGTTAGCCAGCGGGCCTCGCTTACCTCCCTCTTGTCAAGCATCAATTCGCCGGCGACGTATTCAGCGAGCCACCAGTGCAGTCTAAAAGAAATTTGGTGTCAGACTTGCGTAACTTGCTTAAGTTCCAGACGGCACTTCTTGTAGAGCCCGGCTAACGTTCGAAGCATGGCATCCCAAAAATGTGGCCACCTTTACTGATCCATATCCTTCTTCTAAAACAGCTCTTCGCATAAACCGATGCCTGGCTGCTACCAACGGTGCACTCCGCCCTCTTCCCCGCAACGCGTCCGGGCTGAATCCCGCCTCTTTCGCAATCTGCTTGCAAAGAGCTTCCATAGCCACGGGGCGGCGCGGACCTATCCTCTCCTCCGTCTTCACTATCCTCCTCAAGAATCCCTCAGCTCCTAGAAACGGTTCATGATCACCAGGATGCCATTCCGCACGGTATCCTTCTTTTATTCCATCCCGCACAAACGCTTCGTAGCGCGCTGGTCTCCTTAACTCTCCCATCACCGGGCCCGGATTAATCAGCCCTCTTTTTTGCTTCCCCAAATATTCACCATGACCACTCCACTTCCACTCCCCAGGCCGTCTTACGAGCCCCGCTCGAACCGGATTCAAATGAATGTACCGGACTAACTCCAACAGATAACTGTCCCGGTCACACACTATCGCCTTATACCTACCTTGGAACAAATGCCCCCTACGCCCGTACGTCCGGTTAAACCCACGAACATACCCTGTTAGCAACGATTGCATGATGCGAGCAGTGGGCACATCGATAACTTCCATCAGCAAATGGAGATGGTTGGGCATGAGAGCATAGGCATAAAGATAATAGGGATAACGATCGCGGACCTGGCGAAGGCAGTTCAAAAACGCTTCGTAATCGGCGTTCTCCAGAAACACCTTCTGCCCATTATTACCCCGAGCTATTATATGGAAGAGTAGTCCTGGGGCATGAATACGAGGATGACGGGGCATGAGCAGCCCTTAATACAATTATTCAACTTACGCAAGTCTGACACTAACCCTAACTCCATGTCACCGATCTGGCGTATGAGAATGAGTTTCTCTTGTTTTTCGTGCCGCCTCGGATTCTATGAGTCCGTTGCGTTGCAGCCACGCAACGACAGGATGTATCTCACTTCGAGAACAAATGTTCACTTGCGAGAGCGGTTTATCGACACCAGTGCTCGTGAACAACACAGCGTCCAGATTCGACCCGAGGTCTGGCTCAGGTATTCTCTCACTTAGCTCTTTCTGCCGCTGCTCCGCCATAAAGAACTCGTCACTAAGAAGACAGTTGACTGCAAGAAGGTTCGGTCGATGTGTAGCAAGTTTGTTTTTGTCCTGTTTGTTTCCAATCGCCTTGGAGATACAGTCTTGTAGGTAGCTCGGCGGATCACCTGTATAGTTAGGCAGAACTCCGGGCTGATAAGCATCGCTAGGACCCTCGATGTATACGAAGAAGTTCTCTGCTCTCGAAGGAACAGGGAAGAGATGGGGCCAGCACCGGGCAGCAGCCTGGAGAGCCTGGTCGACGGAGCCAGGTTTGAGGAAGGACTGAAATAACTCATCGAGAAACCCTGCGGTAGTGCCGTTCTTTGGAAGGCTAAAGGGCAGGTATGCCCGATGCTCAACACGAATTCGTTCATCAACACAGCGTAGGACTTCATGGATGAACTCCTCAATAGGGTAAGACTTCTGATAGGCATAGCACTCTACGAAGAATTGTCCTTCGAGATCTTCTACAGACAGGTCTGGCCCCGCCGGGTTCCATGAAAGGCGTGCCCCACGTGTCTTGAAAAAGTCCGCCACCTGCATTTGCCAGAGGAGGCTCCAATACTTACTGAAATCGCAGCTGTTTTGGTGCTGTCGAAACTCTTGCTGCCAATTGTCGATGAGCGAAGCTGCCGAGAGCATCCGTTCCATATTCTCCGGGTAGATTTCGGTTAGCCACGTCCCAAGGCACCAGGCCATGTAATGACAGTAGTAGGGAGGTTGGTCACTACAGGATTTTAGAACGCTCTCGGGAAAGTGCCGTGCAATTGCTGGGTAGCGAGATAAGCGTGAGCGTATGCGGCCACAGTCGATGCAACGGTGAACAAGCTCTCGATACGCATGCATATTTACCTTCTCAAAGAACGATAATTCGAAGCGAAGTCCGGGTCAAGCAATTTCTCTGTGCCGTCGAGCGTCATTGAACCCTAAAAGAAATAATGCTACAGCCAAAACACCATGGCTAAGTACCGCGTCACCGTCGATACCGGAGGAACTTTCTCGGACTTCGTTTTCTTCAACGAAGAGAGCGGCGAGATCACCATCACCAAAGTTCCTTCCACGCCCAAAGAGCCTTTCCAGGCGGTCCTCAACGGCGTCAAAGAGCTGCTCGACCAAGGGGTGAAAGCCGCCGATATCAGCTTTTTCTCCCATGGCACGACGGTGGGAACGAACACGCTGCTCGAAGAAAAGGGAGCTAAGACCGGGCTCCTCGTCACCGAGGGGTTTCGCGGCATCTATGAGGTCATGGAGCAGACCCGCGGCTACGGCCCGGCGACCTACGATCTCTTTTTTGAGAAACCTCGGCTGCTGGCGCCCCCTTACTATACCGAAGAGATACCGGAGCGGGTCGATTTCCGCGGCGAAGTTCTCAAACCGATTGACGTGGAGTCCTCGCTCCAAGCCGTGCGCAGGCTAAAGAAAAAGGGTGTAGAATCCATCGCCGTCTGCTTTCTCTTCTCCTTCCTCAATCCCGACCACGAGATCAGGATGAAGGAGATCGTCGCGAAGGAGTTTCCCGAAGCCAATCTTTCGCTTTCCTGTGAGGTCTTACCGCAGATCCGCGAGTTCTACCGCATGAGCACCACCGTGATTAATGGTTACATCGGTCCCGTGGTCGGCCGCTACCTGGGCCTTCTCGAAGGACGGCTCCGGGAAATTGGGGTGACCACACCCAAGCTTTACATCATGCAGTCCAACGGGGGGGTGTCCACTTTTCAGCGCGCGGCGAGAAAACCCGTCGCCACGGTCCTCTCCGGCCCCGCGGGCGGGGTCATGGCTTCGCTGGGAATCAGCCAGCGCGTCGACCTGAAAAATATCATCACCTTCGATATGGGCGGAACGAGCTGCGACGTGGCGCTGATCCACAAAGGGACGCCCGTGATCACCACTCAGGGAAGAATCAATCAGCGCCCGATCAGCCTTCCGATGCTCGACATCCATACGGTCAGCGCCGGCGGCGGCACCATCGCGCGCGTCGATGCCGTCGGGGGTGTCCAGGTCGGCCCGGACAGCGCGGGCGCCGACCCGGGACCGATTTGCTATGATCATGGGGGCATGCAGGTCACGATCACCGACGCCAATTTGGTCCTCGGGGTGCTCCACCCCGACAAATTTCTCGGCGGTCGAATGAAACTGAATAAGCCTAAGGCCGAAAGGCTGTTGGAAGAAAAAATCGCGCGTCCCTTGGGCTTGAATTTATTGGAGGCCGCCGACGGAATTTTGAAAATCATCAATGTCAAGATGGAGGAGGCGATCAAGGCGGTCTCCTCCCAACGCGGCTACGACATTCGCGATTTCACCCTGGTCGCGTTCGGCGGGGGCGGACCGATGCATGCGGGTAAAATCGTACTCGACCTAGGGATCCCCTCGCTGCTCATCCCATTCGCTCCGGGTGTCACCTCCGCCCTCGGGCTCCTCATGTCCGACGTCAAGCACGACTATGTCCGCTCCAAGCTCGCGCCGCTAAAGGGGCTGGATCCCAATGAGATCAACCGGCTCTTTTCCCAACTCATCGAGCAGGCCCGGCAGGAGCTACGGGCTGAGGGCTTTAACGAGAGCGAGATGGAGATCGAGGCGTCCGTCGATCTGCGCTACGCGGGCCAGGGCTACGAGCTGACGGTGCCCTCGCCCTCTCCACCGCTAAAACCAGAGGACTTGGACCTCCTGCGCCAAAGATTCGATAGCCAGCATGAGCAGGCCCACGGCCACAAGGCGGAGACGGAGCCCGTGGAGCTGGTGAGCTTGCGCCTGGTGTCTCTCGGCCTGGTGCCGCAGGCCCGGCTCTCTCCGGCTGCGGCTTCGGGAAGAAAGGTTGAGGCTGCCCGAACCGGAGAGAGAAAGATATTTTTCGGTCAGGAGCACGGGCTGCTGGATTGTCAGATTTACAGCAGGGAACTGCTTGAGCCGGGTCACGCAGTGAGCGGCCCCGCGGTGATCGAACAGATGGACACGACAACGGTGATCCATCCGGAACAGGAGGCGTTTGTAGATAGCTACCGGAATATGATGGTTAAAGCCAAATAAAATTTTGAATTGTCAGAAGCCAATTAAAAATTAAGAATCCAAAATTAACAATTATGGTAATTGATCCCATCACTCTTCAAGTCATTCATGCTCGCTTGGCGGGCATCGTCCAGGAGATGCAAAACTCGCTCTTCCGCACGGGCTTTTCTACCATTATCCGCGAATCCCAGGACGCTAGCTGCGCCATCCTCAACACCCGGGGCGAGGTCGTCGCCCAGCACGTAGTCCTGCCGCTCCACATGGGAGCCTTCCCCGCCTGCGCTGCGGGAGTCCTTCGACACTATGCAGCCTCCGAGATTGAGGAAGGCGATGCCTTTATCACCAACCATCCCTATCTGGGGGGCAGCCCCCATGCGCCGGACATGGCGGTGCTGACGCCGATCTTCTATCGCGGGGAATGGGTCGGTTTTGCCGCCAGCATGGCCCACAAAAGCGACATCGGCGGGCCGGTGCCGGGAAGCTGTTGGAGCCAAGCTCGTGAGATCTTTCAAGAGGGGCTGCATCTGCCGCCGCTCAAGTACATCTCCCGCTTCGAGCCCAGCCGGGACATCGAGGCGATCATCGGTGCCAACAGCCGCACGCCGGAACTGGTTGTCGGCGATATGCGCGGGCAGGTAGGCGCCGACCGCCTCGGCGAGCGACGGTTTCAAGAGATGATGGACCGCTACGGTAAAGAAACGGTCCTCGCCTCTTACCCCCACCTCTTCGCCTTGACGGAGACCAAGGTGCGGCGTGAGATCGCCTGTTGGCCCGACGGCGTCGGAGAGGGCGAGCGGTTTGTCGACAGCGACGGGATTGAGCTGGACAAGCCGGTGCGAATCCATGTGCGCCTTGAAAAAAAAGGGGATCGGTTGCTCTTCGATTTTGGCGGCACGGCCGACCAGACCAAGGGGCCAGCCAATATTCGCCCGACGGTAGTGAGGGCTGCCTGTTCCTACTGCGTCACGGCCCTGGTCGATCCCGCCCTGGCCATCAACCAGGGCCTGGCTCGGGTCATCGAGGTAAAAGTCCGAGAGGGCAGCGCGCTTGATCCGCTTTTTCCCGCTCCGGTCAACACCTATAACCCCACGGTTCACGCGCTCGTCGAAGCGCTCTTCGAAGCCTTTAGCCAGCTCACGCCCACCAAGAAGGTGGCCGACGGCTGCAGCAGCCGCTCGATCATCATCGGCGGGCGAAGCAACAAAACCGGCAAGAGCTATGTGCAGTATGAAATCTTCGGCGGAGGCTCCGGCGGCCGCACCGGTAAGGACGGCGTCTCCGGCACCAACGTGAACCAATCCAATGCCAGGATTGCCCCGGTTGAGATCATCGAATCGGAGTTCTCAGCGCGCCTGAGGCGATTCGAGCTGATTCCCGACTCCGGGGGCGCGGGAACCTCCCGGGGAGGCCTGGGCTTCGTGCGTGAATACGAGATCCTCGACCACGAGGCGCGCTTCTCCCTGCGCTCCACCAAACACTCGGTAGCCCCGAAGGGAATCCAGGGAGGCTTCCCCGGCAGAACCGGCAAGTGCACCCTGAACCCGAATACCGAAAAAGAGAGAGTGCTCCCCTCCCGCTATTCAGATCACACTCTCTATCCCGGCGATGTGGTCCGGCTGGAGACCCCGGGCGGCGGCGGTTTGGGGAACCCCCTGGAGCGTGACCCGCAGAAAGTCTTGAGCGATGTCCTGAACGGGTACGTCTCTCAGGAGAAGGCGGAGAAGCTATACGGCGTGGTGATCGAGCGGCACAACGGGGAACTCCGGATCGATAAGGCCGGCACGTCAAAAGCCAGGGAGTTTTAAGTTTCGAGTTATGAATTTTGAGTTTTAAGTTACGGGGAGCAGCAACTAAAAACTAAGAACTGAAAAATAAAAAATATTATGGTTGATGTTGACCCCATCACCCTCCAAGTGATTTACGCGCGCCTGGCGGGCATCGTCCAGGAGATGCAAAACTCGCTTTTCCGCACGGGCTATTCCACCATCATCCGCGAATCCCAGGACGCTAGCTGCGCCATCCTCAACACCCGGGGCGAGGTCGTCGCCCAGCACGTGGTCCTGCCGCTGCACATGGGAGCCTTCCCCGCCTGCGCCGAAGCGGTCCTCCGACACTATGGGGCAGGTGAAATTCACGAAGGAGACGCTTTCATCATCAACCACCCTTATCTGGGCGGTAGTCCGCATGCTTCCGACATGGGCGTGCTGACGCCGGTCTTTTATCGCGGGGAGCGGGTCGGGTTCGCCGCCAGCATGGCCCACAAAAGCGACATCGGCGGGACCGTCCCTGGAAGCGGCTCCGGTCAGGCCCGGGAGATCTTTCAAGAAGGCCTCCACCTGCCACCGGTGAAATTTGTCTCGCGACATAGACCCGTAAAAGAGATCGAAGCGATCCTTACAGCGAATAGCCGCACGCCGGAGGTAGTCCTCGGGGATATCCGCGGCCAGGTGGGCTCAGGGCGCCTGGGGGAGAGAAGAGTTGCCGAGCTCATGGAGCGCTATGGCAAGGAGACGGTAATCGCTTCCACCGAGCTGCTTTCCTCCTATACCGAGAACCGAGTGCGCAAGGCGATCGCCTCATGGCCCGACGGCCGCTCGGAGGGAGAGAGCTTCGTCGATCACGACGGTATCGAGCTGGAGCGGCCCATTCGCATTCACGTGGCGGTCGAAAAGGAAGGCGAGCGGATCCGCTTCGACTTCAGCCAATCGAGCGACCAAACCAAAGGCCCGGCCAACATTCGCCCGCCGCTGGTCCGGGCCTGCTGCACCTATTGCCTCATATGCCTGGTCGACCCCTATCTACCCATCAACCAGGGACTGGCGCGGGTGGTCGAGGCGACCTTTCGCGAAGGCAGCGTGGTTGATCCCCGCTTCCCCGCCGCCGTCAACACCTACATGCCCACGGCGCTCGTGGTCGTAGAGGCGATTCTCAAAGCCATGGGCCGATTTGTGCCGGAAAAACGAATCGCCGGAGGCTCCGGCAGCGCGGCGATCGTGCTGGGCGGAAACAGCACCGCGGGCGGCCGACCTTATGTCCATTATGAAATTTTCAGCGGCGGCACCGGCGCCCGCTGGGGAAAAGATGGCGTATCCGCGACTGCTTTTCATCTGAGCAACTGCAAAACCGCTGCGGTGGAGATCATCGAATCCGAATTCCCTACGCGGGTGGAGCGGTTCGAAATCATCCGCGACTCGGGCGGCGCGGGAACGTGGCGCGGCGGCTTGGGCTTCGGCCGGGGCTACCGGATTCTCCAGGGAGAGGTCCGCTTCTCGATGCGAACCGACAAACACGTCGTCGAGCCCTGGGGGGCCGAGGGAGGGAAAGAGGGTGGCAAGGGAGCCTGTATCATCAATCCCGGCGCCCCGGAGGAGAAAAGGCTCCCCTCCCGCTTCGGCGACTTTCGCCTACAGGAAAGTGATCAATTGCGGATCGAGAGGCCGGGGGGCGGAGGCATGGGCGATCCTTATGCGCGCCCGGCCGAAAAGGTCCTGGAAGACGTGCGCCAAGGCTATGTCTCCCCGGAGAGAGCGGAGTCGGATTATGGAGTCGTCGCGCACTGGGCCGACACCGACCTCGTGTGGGATAGGGCGGCGACAGAAGAGCTACGGCAAAACAAAAGGAAAAAAAGCTAGTAAAAGAGCCCAGTGTTTGGTATAAGCTCAGACTAATTAAATTCCTACTCCAAGGAGGAAACTATGGCCGCAACAAAACGGAAACCGAATCCGGCATTTATGAAACCCATGCAGCCAGACACTGCGTTGAGCGCGGTTGTCGGCAGCAAAGCGCTTCCCCGCACTCAGGTGACGAAGAAGCTCTGGGCTTACATCAAGCGTAACGGGCTTCAGGACAAGAAGAAGAGAACCATGATCAACGCCGATGAAAACCTGAAGGTGGTTTTCGGCGGCAAAAAGCAGGTGACGATGTTCGAGATGACCAAACTGGTCAGCAAGCACCTGAAGTAATTTAAGACCGTTTTAGACTCGTTCTCGGGGTGGCTAAGGCATGCGGCCAGCATAGCCTTAGCGTGAAGCTTTTCTATATTTTAGGAAGGTATGCCCCAGAAATCCCTCCCGCGTCTGAACCTCCATCGGCAAGGGTGAGCAGTTGACCATGGAAGTTTTGACCCTGAAAGAGGCCCAGGTCGGAGTGACGGCCATCCTCAAGGCAGCTTCCGAGGATGGAGGGAGACCCGTTTCGGTCGCCGTCGTGGACCGTAACGGCGATGTGGCGTGCTTTGCTCGAATGGACGGGGCCACGTTGCGCTCCGTCCAGTTCTCCATGAACAAAGCATTCACGGCGGCGTACATGGAAAGGGACAGTGGCGATTTCGGAGAGTCGCTCCTAAACTCCAAGCGCACCGTCGATTGGTATGGCAACCCCCGCATCACCGGAATTCCCGGCGGGGTGATGATTCGCAAGAATGACTTCACGGTCGGTGGCATCGGGGTCAGTGGACGTCCGTCTGCCCAGGACCTAGAGCTTGCCAAGTTGGGCCTTGCGGCCTTGCTAAGAGCTTCGTAATCGGTCCAGATCGAGGGGTTCAGCGCTGCTGGAGCGCTTCGAAGAGGTGGAGCTGGTGTGTGTGGCCTTCGTCGTCGAAGTGAACCGGGTAGTTGCCGCTGAAGCAGGCATCACAGAAGCCCTGGGTTTTGCCGTCGAGAAAGACGTACATTCCCTCACGACTGAGATACGCGAGGCTGTCCGCTTCGATGAATCTGCGGATCTCCTCCACGGAGTTGGAGGAGGCTATGAGCTCACTGCGCGTTGGGGTGTCGATCCCGTAATAGCAGGGACCGCTGGTCGGCGGAGAACTGATCCGCAAGTGCACTTCTTTAGCGCCCGCATCGCGCAGCATCCGGATGATCTTGCGGCTGGTCGTGCCGCGCACGATCGAGTCATCCACCACCACCACTCTCTTTCCGTTCAGCACCTCCCGTTGGGCGTTCAGCTTGATCTTGACCCCGAAGTGACGAATCGATTGCTGCGGCTCGATGAAGGTCCGTCCCACGTAGTGATTACGGATCAGGCCGAACTCCAAGGGGAGCCGTGACTGCTCCGCGTAACCGATCGCCGCAGGGACGCCGGAATCCGGAACCGGCGTCACCAGATCCGCGGCCACAGCGCTTTCGCGGGCAAGCTGGCGGCCCAATTCTTTTCTCACCTGATACACGTTTCGGCCGTAAAGATTGCTGTCGGGGCGGGAGAAATAGATGTACTCGAAGATGCACTTGGCATGGGGCGCTGGGGGAAAGGGCTTTAAAGACTGCATCCCATCAGGGCCGAAGGTAATGATCTCGCCGGGCTCTACTTCCCTCAGATATTCGGCCTCGATAAGATCCAGGGCGCAGGTCTCGGAAGAGACGACATAAGCTCCCCGGTCCTTTCCCCGCTTCAGCCTCCCCAACACGAGCGGTCGAAAACCCATCGGGTCACGGGCTGCAATCATCCGATCCAAGGTCACAAACAGGAGTGAGTAAGCTCCTCTCACCCGGCTCAGCGCCTCCACGATCCTCCCCATAAGAGTCCTCTCCTTGGAGGTGGCGATGAGATGGATGATCACCTCGGTATCGGAGGTGGACTGAAAGATGGAGCCGGAGGCCTCAAGCCCTTCCCTCAGAACACCCGCATTGACGAGATTGCCGTTGTGGGAAACCGCGATGGGGCCCAGAGCGTACTCGACCACGAACGGTTGGGCATTCTTGACGTGGCTTTGTCCCGAAGTCGAATAGCGATTGTGTCCGATGGCGCTAAAGCCCTCCAACCGCTTGATGACCTCTTCCTTAAAGATATCCGCCACCAGTCCCATCTGGCGGTGGGATATCAGAACCTTGCCATCTGAGGAAACGATCCCGGAAGACTCCTGACCACGATGCTGAAGAGCGTAGAGGCCGAGGTAGACCAGGTTGGCCGACTCGGGGTGGCCATAAACGCCCATGACAGCGCACTCTTCTTTAAACTTATCGAACATCGTTTAAGCTATCAGCCTTTAGCTTTCAGCCAGATTCTCTGCCTAACTGCTGAGGGCTGACCGCTGGAAGCTTTCTCACTTGAGCCGCCGTTCCAAACTGCTCGACCATATGGACTTTAGCTCATCCACCGGAGCCTGGATCACAGGCTGAATGATGAGACGCGTCCCCCCTACCACACCGATCACCCGCAGCGGTGCACCTTCTTTTCCGGTAATCTCCCGCAACCGGCCGAGGTCGCGCTCCTTGATCGAGACAATAATGCGCGACTGCGATTCCCCGAATAGCAAGGCATCCGCTCGCATCATCTCGTGCGTCTCGATCCTTGCCCCCAGGGCTTTCTCCGGCCCTCCGATGCAACACTCCGCCAACGCCACCGCTAGACCTCCCTCCGAGACATCGTGGGCAGAACGCACGATGCCTCGTTCGATCGCCTTCAAGCAGCATTGCTGCACCGCCCGCTCCGACCCCAAGTCGATCCACGGCGGGGTACCCTTAACCAAACCGTGAACGACCCTGAGATACTCGCTCGCCCCCAGCTCCTCGCGCGTGCGTCCTAACAGCACCACCAGATCGCCGGCCGTTTTGAACCACGGTGTAACGCAGCGCGCGACCTTGGGCAGAAGCCCCACCATCGCCACCACCGGCGTAGGATGGATCGGGCGGCCATCGGTTTCATTATAGAAGCTAACATTGCCACTCACAACCGGCACTCCCAGGCCGACGCAGCCATCGCGCATCCCCTGGACAACCTGGGAGAACTGCCACATGACCTCGGGTTTTTCTGGGCTGCCGAAGTTCAGGCAGTCGCTGAGCCCAAGCGGGTGGGCACCGACGCAGGCGAGATTGCGGGCCGCTTCGGCCACCGCCAAGACCCCGCCTACGTACGGATCGAGATAGCAGTAGCGGCTGTTTCCGTCTGCGGTGAGCGCCAGCCCCTTATCGGTCCCTTTGATGCGGATCACTGCCGCATCGGCGCCCGGAGCCACAACCGTGTTGCTACGAACGAAATGGTCGTATTGCCGATAGACCCATTCCTTCGAAGCGATATTGGGAGAATCGAGAAGCTGCTTTAGGACCGCGCCCAGGTCGTCGGGCTCCTGGATCTTACGCAGGTCCAATTTCTGCGCTTCGTCGTGCCCCTCGGGCCTTTCCGCGGGTCGACTATAGACCGGCGCCGCAGAGGTCAGGGCCTCGATGGGGATGCGCACGACCTCTTGGCCGTGAAACAAGGCACGAAACAATCCTCCCCGGGTGACTCGACCGACCACCACTGCGTCGAGGTCCCAGCGATTGAAAATACTCTTGACCTCCTCCTCGCTCCCTTTCTTGGCGACCAGCAGCATCCTCTCTTGCGACTCCGAGAGCAGGATCTCATAAGGCGTCATGCCCTTCTCTCTGAGGGGAACGAGCGAAAGCTCAAACTCCACCCCGGTCCCTCCCCGCGCCGCCATTTCCGCGGCGGAGCTGGTCAACCCGGCAGCCCCCATATCCTGGATGCCAACGAGACAGTCCTTATCCATCAGTTCTAAACAGGCCTCCAACAGGAGCTTCTCTGTGAAGGGATCGCCCACCTGGACCGTCGGGCGCCGCTTCTCCGCCTCGTCGGAGAAGGCTTCCGAAGCCATCGTCGCCCCATGGATGCCGTCCCGCCCGGTCTTCGCCCCGACGTAGATCAAAGGGTTGCCGATCCCCTTTGCCCTACCCCTGAAAATCCGTTTTTTCTTGGCGATCCCGAGGGTAAAGGCATTGACGAGGATATTGGAGTTGTAGCATTCGTCGAAGAATAGCTCGCCGCCCAACGTCGGCACTCCGACGCAGTTGCCGTAGCCGCCGATGCCCGCGACCACGCCGCACAGAAGATAACGCGTCCGGGGATGATCGAAGGCGCCAAAGCGCAGCGAGTTTAAGGAAGCGATGGGACGCGCCCCCATCGTGAAGACATCACGGAGGATACCCCCCACCCCGGTGGCGGCGCCCTGATAAGGCTCGATGAAAGAGGGGTGGTTGTGGCTCTCGATCTTAAAGACGGCAGCGAGCCCGCCGCCGATGTCCACGATTCCGGCGTTCTCTCCTGGACCCTGCAGCACGGCCGGACCTTCGGTAGGCAAAAGCTTGAGCAGGCGCTTGGAGCTCTTGTAGCTACAGTGCTCCGACCACATGACCGAGAAGACACCCAACTCGGTATAGTTGGGCTCCCGGCCGAGGGCCTTGACGATCTTCTGATACTCTTCCTCCGACAGCCCGTGGCTGGCGATGATCTCGGGGGTGAGCAAGGGCTGAGAGCGTTCCGCCTGACTCATCCGACCCGCGCCCCCTTTTCCCGCTCTTTGCCCGCCGCAGCGATCGAGGAAAAAATCTTGAGACCATCATCGCTTCCCAGGATTTTTTCCGTAGCATCTTCCGGGTGAGGCATCATGCCGAAGACGTTTCGTCCCTCATTGCATACCCCTGCGATGTCATCCAGGGAGCCATTGGGGTTGGCGGCGGCAGAGGTCCGGCCTTTGGCGTCTACGTAGCGGAACAGGATCTGGCGGTTCTGGCGCAGCCGCTCCAGAGTGGTAGGGTCGGCATAGTAGCAGCCCTCGCCGTGCTTGACCGGAAGCTTCAGGACCTGCCCCTTTTTCCCGGCGCAGGTGAAGGGGGTATCGGTTTCTTCAAGGCGCAGATAAACGTGTCGGCAGACAAATTGGAGAGAAGCATTGCGCGTTAACACCCCGGGCAGGAGTCCCGCCTCGCAGAGGATCTGAAAGCCGTTGCAGATCCCCACAACCAAACCGCCGCGCGAGGCATACTCGACAACGCCTCGCATGATCGGGGAGAAGCGGGCCACGGCCCCGGCACGAAGGTAGTCGCCGTAGGAAAAGCCTCCCGGCAGGACCAGGCAGTCAAAGTCAGCCTGTAGATTATCCCGATGCCAGACGAACTCGACCTTTTGTCCGAGCACGTGCTTCAGGCAGTCGTAAACGTCCTGGTCATCGCACGACCCGGGAAAGACGATCACTCCCCAACGCATAGAACCGCGTAGCTCCTTAGCTTTCAGCCGTCAGCTTTCAGCCCGATTTTTGCTGGCTGCTGATGGCTTTTCGTCTTCGATCTCGAAGCGATAGTCCTCGATAACGGGATTGGCGAGCAGCCGCTCGCACATCTCCCGGATGCGAGCTTCCGCCTCCTGGCGTGAGGCCAGGTCGAGGTTGACCTCGATGTATTTCCCCATCCGGACCCCCTGAACCTCCTGGTAGCCCAAGGAGTGAAGAGACCGCTCCACAGCTTTACCTTGCGGGTCCAGAACTCCTTCCTTAAGGGAGATAAAGATCTTGAAGCGCACGGCGAAGCCTAACCCTAACTGCACACCCGGCGACACACTTCCTGGTACGCGTCTTCGACTCTGCCCAGGTCGCGCCGGAACCGATCCTTGTCGAGTTTCTCCAGCGTCCCTTTCTCCCACAACCGACAGGTATCGGGGCAGATCTCGTCCCCCAGATAGACCTTTCCATGATGGCGCCCGAACTCGAGCTTAAAATCCACCAGGATGAGATTGCGCTGGTCGAAGAACTCCTTTAACAGCTCGTTGACGCGAAAAGCGAGCCTCGCGATCTCCCTCAACTCCGCTTCGGTTGCCCACCCCAGCCCCAGAATATAGGATTCGTTGACCATGGGATCGCCCAAGGCGTCGCTCTTATAACAATGCTCCAGAACCGGCCTGGAGAGCGGCGTTCCCTCCTCTAATCCGAGCCGTTTGGCAAGGCTTCCCGCAACCAGATTGCGCACGATAACTTCCACGGGAATGATCTCGAGCCGGCGCACGAGCATCTCGCGATCGTTCAGACGACGGACAAAATGGGTGGGCACGCCTTTCCCCTCCAGAAGCGTGAACAGGACTTCCGAGATCTTGTTGTTGAAAATTCCCTTTTCCCGGATGGTCCCCCGCTTCTGCGCGTTAAAGGCGGTCGCGTCGTCCTTGAAGTACTGAATGATGAGGTCGGGGTCATCCGTCGTGTAGAGAATTTTGGCCTTCCCCTCATAAAAGGCTTCGCCCCTCTTCATCGCTTTCTCCTTCATCCTTTACTGAAACACCCGGTCAAAAATCAGGTCCACGTGCTTGAGATAATCGTCCAAGTCCCACGCCTTCTCAATCTCACGAGGGGAAAGGTAGCGGCGGATTTGCGGATCCTTCACGAGCTCCTTCTTTAAGTCGCCGCCGTCCCGGCTGACTTTCAGGGCAAGGCGCTGCACCATGCGGTAGGCCTCGTCACGCCCCAGCCCTTTGTCTACCAAACGCAACAAAACCCGCTCGGAAAAGATCGCCCCCCCGCTCAACTCCAGATTCCGCCTCATGGCCTCGGGATAAACCGAGAGATGTTTCAAGATATAGGTCATGCGTCGGAGCATGAAATCGAGCAGGATCGTCGCATCCGGGGCGATCACTCGCTCCACGGAGGAGTGGCTGATATCCCGCTCGTGCCACAGCGGGATATTCTCCAGCGCCGCTGCGCCATAGGCGCGCATCAGGCGGGCGAGACCCGAGAGGTTCTCCGATAGTATCGGATTCCTCTTATGGGGCATCGCCGAGGAGCCTTTCTGGCCCTCGGTAAAGGGCTCTTGGACTTCCTGGACCTCGGTGCGCTGGAGATGACGGATCTCGACGGCGAATTTCTCCAGGGAGCTCGCAATGATCGCCAAGGTTGCAAAAAAAAAGGCGTGCCGATCGCGCTGGACGACCTGGTTAGCGATCGGCTCCGGCTTGAGCCCGGTCTTCCGGCACACGTAGGCTTCGACCTTGGGCGAAATCTGGGCGAAGGTGCCAACCGCGCCGGAAATTTTACCGACGCTAATCTCCTCGACGGCCCGCTTCAGGCGCGTCGAATTCCGGGACATCTCCTCGTACCAGAGGGCCAGCTTGAGACCGAAGGTGATGGGCTCCGCATGGACGCCATGGGTGCGCCCGATCATCGGTTGTTTCTTGTACCTGAAGGCGAGCTGCTTGAGGACCCGCATGAGGTCACGCACGTCGTCCATCAGAAGCGACGCCGCCTCCTTGAGCTGGAGCGCCATGGCAGTATCCATGACATCGGAGGAGGTCAGGCCGGCATGGAGGAAGCGCGCGTCGTCACCCAAAGTTTCCGCCACCGAGCTCAAAAACGCGATGACCTCATGCCGGACTTCTTTTTCGATTTCCCGGATGCGGTCGACATCGAAGCCGGCGCGCTTCTTGATGCGGGCGGCAGCGCTCTTGGGAACTTCCCCCAGCCGAGACAGCGCCTCAGCCGCCAGGACCTCCACCTCCAGCCACTTCTGAAACCGATTCTGCTCCGACCAGATCCTCGCCATTTCCGGGCGGGAATAACGATCAATCATGGCGACACAGCAAATGGCGAATAGTCAATAGAGAATAGTCGCCGCTTGCCCCTCCCCGGTTACTAGCTACCTGCCATTCGCTATTCGCTATTCGCTTTCTCATCCGTGTGACCGAAGCCGCCCTCCTGACGCCGCGAAGGGGGAAGCTCCTCAACTTCCTCCCACTGGGCCTTGCACACTCGCTGCACGACCATCTGTGCCATCCTTTGCCCGGGCCGAATCACGACCGGGTCCTTCCCCAGGTTGATGAGGAGGACCTGGATCTCCCCCCGGTAGTCGGAATCGATCGTGCCAGGGCTGTTGACCAAGGTGATCCCTTCCTTCAGGGCCAGCCCGCTCCGCGGCCGGATCTGCGCCTCGAACCCAGGTGGCATGGCGACGGCGATTCCGGTCGGAATCAAAACCCGCTCCAGCGGAGCTATCACAGCATCCACATTCATATCCGCACAGAGATCCATGCCCGCGGATCCTTCCGTCCTATAAACAGGCAGAGACACGGCCTCGCCGCTTTGCCGGAGCCGCTTGATTTGAATTTGGACCTCCTCCACGGACGCGAAACAGTCCAATTTGGGATCGGGAATTGACTAGCGCTTCAGGTCTAAGCTTTTGGCTTTGAAGTCCTCTTTGAGATCGCCCAGGAGAGTGAGCGCCATCGCTTCCGGCCGGAATAACTCGCGCGCCAAAACCACGAGTTCCTCCCGAGACACCGATTGAACCCCCCGAGAGATCTCCTCCAGGGAAACCGCCTTGCCGAAATAGATCTCATTTCTGGCGATGTGATTCATCCACGAGTCCGAGGTCTCAAGCCCCAAGATCATGTTCCCGATGAGCTGACTCTTGGCGCGCTGAAGCTCTTCCTCTCCAACCTCCCCCGCCGCAAGGCGTCCGATCTCCCTGAGAATCAGCTCCACCACTTCCTCGACCCAATCGCGACTCGTGCCGGCGTAGACACCCAGATACCCCACGTCTTTGTAGGACGCCAAAAACGAATAGACCGAATACGCCCTGCCCCTTTTCTCGCGGATCTCCTGGAAAAGCCGCGAGCTCATCCCGCCGCCGAGGATCGTATTGAGGATGAAGGCCACGTAGCGAAGGGGATGGGATTGGTGGATTCCCGCCACACCGAGACACAGGTGAACCTGCTCCAACGCCTTAGGATGCTGAAACACTCCGTTCCGTAGTTGGGGAGCATCTGCGAAAATCCCCGACCCAGAGCCCTGAACGGCGCCCAGCCTTCGGTCCAGCTCCCGGACCAGCTCCTCGTGCCCGAGGTGACCCGCCGCCGTGATGATGACGCGGCCCGGGAGATACCGGTCCCGAATAAAGTCCAGAAAATCTTCGCGGTGAAAGTTCAAGACCGTGGAGGCCTCGCCGCATATCGGCCGGCCGAGGGGATGGTCTTTGAAGAAGTCGAGGTTGAAGAGATCGTGAACATAATCATCGGGCGTATCCTCGGCCTGGGAGATCTCCTGGAGGATCACCGACCGCTCCCGCTCGATCTCTTCCCGGTCGAACACCGAATGGAGGAAGATGTCCGTGAGAAGATCGATCGCCATAGGAAAATTTTCATCCAGCACCTTGGCGTAGTAGCAGGTATACTCCTTCCCGGTAAAGGCATTAAGCACGCCCCCCACTGCGTCCATCTCTTCCGCGATGCGGGCCGCAGTGCGCCGCTCGGTCCCCTTGAATAGCAGGTGCTCGATAAAATGCGAGATTCCATTCTGGTCGCGGCCCTCGTGGCGGGACCCGTTCTCCACCCAGATCCCGAGGCTCACGGAACGGGTATCCGGCAGTTCCCGCGAAAGAACACGAATCCCGTTATCCAGAACGGTCTTAGCGAACATGGAAAGGAAAAGTCGGGCTAGTGCCCCCCGCGGGGCGCGTCATCGGATTGGGCTTTCGAACCTGGAGGAAAAGATGCCTTTCCGGTTTCCGCCAGAGCCTCTTTACGGCTGAGTTTGATCTTGCCCTGCCTGTCGATCTCCAGGACTTTGACCAGCACCTCATCGCCCTCCTTGACGATATCGGTCACCCGGCGCACGCGCTCGGGCGCAAGCTGCGAAATATGCACGAGACCGTCGGTGCCGGGAAGGATCTCGACAAAGGCGCCAAAATCCATAATCTTTCTGACCGTCCCCTTGTAAATTTTTCCGACCTCCGCTTCCGCCGCGATCTTCTGCACGATCTCGATCGCCCTGCGGGCGGCAGCCTCATCGCTCGACGCGATCGTGACAGTTCCGTCGTCCTCGACGTCGATCTTGACACCCGTGGCCTCGATGATGCCGCGAATGACCTTGCCACCCGGACCGATGATCTCGCGAATCTTTTCCGGCTTGACCTTGAGGGTGGTTATCCGTGGGGCGTGCAACGAGATATCTTTGCGCGGTGCGGCGATCGCTTGTTCCATCACCTTCAAGATTCCGACCCTGCCCTCCCTCGCCTGGTACAGGGCTTCTCGCATGATCTCGCGCGTCACCCGACTGATCTTGATATCCATCTGCAGGGCCGTGATCCCCTCGTGAGTCCCGGCCACCTTGAAATCCATGTCGCCGAGGTGATCTTCATCGCCGAGGATATCGGAAAGGACGCGCACCTCCTCCCCTTCTTTGATCAGGCCCATGGCGATACCCGCCACGGGCGCCGAAATCGGAACTCCCGCATCCATCAAGGAGAGCGAGCCGCCGCAAACCGTGGCCATCGACGTGGAGCCGTTGGATTCGAGGATCTCGGAAACAATGCGAATCGTGTACGGAAAGTCCTCCTCCTTGGGAAGAACGGGCAGAATCGCGCGCTCCGCCAGGGCGCCGTGACCGATCTCCCGCCGACCCGGGCTGCGCAAAAAGCGCACCTCGCCCACGCTGAAGGGGGGGAAGTTATAATGCAGCATGAACTTTTTGTAATGCTCGCCGATCAGGGCATCGATTTTTTGCTCGTCCGAAGCGGTCCCCAACGTCGTGACCACTAAAGCCTGGGTCTCTCCCCGGGTGAAGATGGCCGAGCCGTGGGTGCGCGGCAGGACCTGGACTTCACAACTGATCGGGCGCACCTGTTTTAGGCCCCGCCCGTCGCTGCGCCGCCTCTCCTGGATGATGAGTCGGCGGAAGAACTCCTTCTTCAGCTCCTCGAAAGTCCCCTCGATTTCTTTTTCCCTGTCCGGATACTCGATCAAGGCCTGGGACAGGATCTCGCTTTTTAGCTCGTCCAGACGCCGATAACGCTCGAGCTTGTCCTGTACCTCAATGGCCTCTCTCATTTTGTCCTGGGCCAATTCGCGGACGCGGTGGGCCAGCCCTTCGTCCCGCTCGGGTGGCGGAACAGATCGCTTGGCTTTACCGATCTCCCGCTTGATCTTTTCCTGAATATCCAAGAGTGGCTGGATGGCTTCATGACCTCGAAACAATGCTTCCAGGAGCACATCCTCCGGCACCATTTGCGCCCCACCCTCCACCATGACGATGCCTTCCCGGGTGCCCGAAAGGAACAAGTTGATGTCGCTCTGCTGCAGCTGGCTCTGAGTCGGGTTCATCACCCATTCCCCCTGCGCCCGGCCGACGCGAATCCCCGCAAGCGGCCCCTTGAAAGGGATGTCCGAAACTTCCAAAGCGATTGATGCCCCGAGCATTGCGACCGTGTCGGGGTCGTTCTCTTTATCCGCCGAAAGAACCGTCGCAATCACCTGGGTCTCGCACCTCAGGCCGTCGGAGAAGAGCGGCCGAATCGAGCGGTCGATGAGCCGGCATGTGAGGACTTCCTTTTCCGAAGGGCGCCCTTCACGCTTGAAGAAACCACCCGGGATCTTTCCCGCCGCGAAGGTCTTCTCCTGATAGTCCACCGTCAAGGGGAAGAAATCCGTGTCCAGCCTCAGCTCCTTGGCCGCTACGGCAGTGGCCAAAACCACCGTCTCGCCATAGCGAACCAGCGCAGCGCCATCGGCCTGCTTTGCCAATTTTCCGACCTCTATAGATAGAGGACGGCCATAATAGTCAACATCGACTTTTTTGATCATATACGGATCCTTTAGAATTGGGGGTGCCCAACGGAAGCAAAAAGGGAAGGGACCAGCAGCGAGGGACCATTACTTCCTGATTCCCAGGCGTTGGATCAGATTCTGATATCTCTGGAAATCGTTCTTTTTGAGATAGTCGAGCAGCCTCCTTCTTTGCCCCACAAGCTTAAGGAGGCCCCGGCGGGAGTGGTGGTCTTTTACATGAACCTTGAAGTGCCCTGTCAGGTACTCGATGCGTTGACTGAGGAGAGCCACCTGCACTTCAGGCGAGCCGCTGTCGGACTCATGAATTTTGAACTGCTCTATAACCTCCCGCTTCTGCTGCTGAGCAATGCCCATGTTTTCTCCGCTAATCTTCTCTCAATCTTACGTCAAAACTTTTATCACACTACATTGACCTTGTAAAGCGAGGGGGTTAAGGGAAAAAAATCGGTTTTCGCCGGACGCCCTTTGTGATAAACTGGGGCCGTTTATGGTTCGATCCTCCACGCTTTGGGTTGTCGGCTTGATCCTTTTGATCCCAGGGAACCTCCCCTCTACGGCCTTCTCGGCCGACATCTTCCGCTGGGTGGATGACCAGGGTGTGGTCCACTTCACCGACAATCCGCACAACATCCCGGGCAAATTTCGCTCCCACACCGAGCGCATCAAGACGCGGGAGACCCCTCCGAGTCAGGATCAGCTAAAAGGCCTCTCCCTGGACAAGGTTTCCGTGCCTTTGCAAAAGCAGGGGGAAGTAGTCGTCGTCCAAGCCACCCTCAATGAAAGGACCGAGGCGAAATTCGTCGTCGATACGGGAGCGAGCTACACCATGATCTCGCGCGCCACGGCCAAGGAACTAGAGATTGACCTCGGGCAGAAATTTCCCACCCTGCCCTTCCAGACCGCCAACGGCGTCGTGCAAGCCCCCTTGATTAAGCTCGACTCAATCGAGGTGGGCGGGCTGCAGGTCAGAAACCTCACGGCAGCGGTGCATGATGTCTTTCCCGACCCCAGCATCTCGGGCCTCCTGGGACTTAATTTCTTGAGCAACTTCCGCCTCGACATCGATACGGCGAAGTCCGTCCTGCACCTGGAGAAAAAGTAAGCCCGGGAAAGCCCTCAGCGGGGGAGATCCACGAGCGAGCTATGTCCCCCAAGGACCTGCCGCACCTCCCGGACATAACGCCGGATATCGGCGAGCAACCGGGTGCGGTTCAGGAACAGGGGAAGGAGAGCGTAGTTGAGATAGTCCCCCTTCAAAAGGTGGCATTCCTTACAGCAGGCCACCACATTTTCGGGGACATCCGAGCCTCCTTTGGACAGCGGCACGATGAAGTCTTTGACCTTGGAATCGAGTCTCCCGCCGAAAAAAGACAGGCGCCTGCCGCAATAGCCACAGAGTGTAGCGGCGTGGTAAGCGTGGGTGCAGAAAGACTTGATCTCTGCCATTACTCTCAGCTAGACACAGACCCTCATGAGCAGCCACTCACTGCGCCACAGTTCAGGCACTTGTAACAGGCGCCGCTACGGATCATGATCGCCCCGCAATCGGGACAGGGGGGGGCATCCTGCTGGTAGAGGCTCGTGACGCTGCTGATAGTGGTCACGCCAGAACTGCCTCGTGGAGTGTGGACAAATGACGAGCCAGGTTGGGTTACCTCAGGAGGGCGCGAAAATAGCGAAGTGCCACCGCTTGGGTCGGTAAAATTCTTGCTTGGGGTCATCGTGTCGTTTTTTCCCCTCTCGATGGGGGAGTCGTCTCTCTTTACAATGCCGACTTCGCGCTGCGCCTCCCCGTCTAAAAATTTGCTCGCCAGCCAGCGGAAGATATAGTCCATGATGGACTTCGCCATCGGGATATCCGGATTTTTAGTAAAGCCCGAAGGCTCGAATCGCATATGGCTGAACTTGTCCACCAGGACCTTGAGCGGCACGCCGTACTGCAGGGCCATGGAGATCGCCGTCGCAAAAGAGTCCATAAGGCCGGAGATGGTGGATCCCTCCTTGGACATGGTGATGAAGATCTCGCCGGGCTGGCCGTCTTCATACATCCCCGCGGTAATGTAACCTTCATGTCCCGCGATGTCGAACTTGTGGGTGATCGATTTGCGCTCGTCGGGAAGCTTACGACGCAAAGGACGAGACTCCTGGGTCACCGCCTTGGGTGACTGGCTCTCCGCCTTGGAGGTGTTGAGGGGCTGCGTCCGTTTAGACCCGTCGCGATAGATCGCCACGGCTTTAACTCCCAGTTTCCAGGCCTCCAGGTAGGCCTGCATGATCTCCTCGACGGTCACATCGCTCGGCATGTTGATCGTCTTGGAGATGGCCCCGGAAATGAAGGGCTGGACCGTACCCATCATCTTTAAATGGCCCAAGTAGTGGATCGAGCGTCGGCCCTTGGCGGGCTTGAAGGCGCAGTCGAATACCGGGAGGTCGGTATCCCTGACATGCGGGGCTCCCTCTATGGTTTCATGCTCCTCGATGTATTCCATGATCTCCTGGATCTGCTTGACGTCGTAGCCGAGCCGCTTCAAAGCCCGTGGCGCCGTGTGGTTGACGATCTTTAAAAGACCCCCTCCCACCAGCTTTTTGTACTTGATCAGCGCGATATCTGGCTCCACCCCGGTCGTATCACAGTCCATCATGAAGGCGATGGTCCCAGTCGGGGCCAGCACCGAGACCTGGGAGTTTCTCACCCCGTGCTTCTCTCCCGCTTCACAGGCGAGATCCCAGACTTCCCGAGCCGCCGTCAAGAGATCCAAGGGGACATGCGAAGAAGAGATTTTGAAGGCATGGGAGCGATGCTTGTTGAGGACTCGAAGCATGGGTTGCCGGTTGAGCGCCAACCCGGCAAAAGGGCCCAACGCTCCGGCCATGCGGGTTGACTGAAGGTACCCCTGGCCCGACATCAGGGCCGTTAGCGCGGCCGCATATCCCCTGCCGCCGTCCGAATCATAGGGAAGCCCCAACCACATGAGCAGCGCCCCGAGATTGGCATAGCCCAGGCCCAATTCGCGGAACGCGTGGGCATTGGCCGCGATTTCAGGCGTCGGGTAAGAGGCATTGTCCACCAAAATGTCCTGCGCCAGGATCATGATATCGGCCGCGTGGCGGAATGCCTCCACATCGAAACCGCCATCCTCGCGCAGAAACTTTAACAGGTTTAACGAAGCCAAGTTGCATGCCGAGTCGTCCAGATGCATGTACTCGGAGCAGGGGTTCGACGCGCTAATCCGGCCCGAATTGGAGCAGGTGTGCCAGTCGTTGATGGTCGTGTCGAATTGCATGCCCGGATCACCGCAGAAATAGGCCCCCTCCGCGATCATACGCAGGAGATCGCGCGCCTTATAGTTCTCGCAAACCTCTCCGGTCGTGACATAGCGGGTTTTCCACTCCCGGTCTTCCATCACAGCCTGCATGAACTCATCGGACACACGGATGGAATTGTTGGCGTTCTGGAAGAAGACGCTCCCGTAGGCCGGTCCGTCCAGGCTGGAATCGTAACCCGCCTCGATAAGGGCCCAGGCCTTCTTCTCCTCGTCAACCTTACACTTGATAAACTCCACGACATCCGGATGGTCGACGTCGAGTATGACCATCTTCGCGGCACGCCGGGTCTTGCCTCCGGATTTGATCACCCCGGCCGAAGCGTCCGCCGCCTTCATAAAAGAAACCGGCCCGGAGGCTGTTCCCCCGCCCGCCAGTTGCTCCTTGGAGGAGCGAATCCTTGAAAGGTTGACTCCGGAGCCCGAGCCCCCTTTGAAAATGATTCCCTCTTTGCGGTACCAATCGAGGATCGACTCCATCGTATCGTCCACCGAGAGGATAAAGCAGGCGGAGCACTGCGGCTTCTTTTCGATCCCGCAATTAAACCAGACCGGACTGTTAAAAGAGGCCTTCTGATGCAGCAGGATATGCGCGAGCTCGTCCGCAAAAACCTGGGCGTCTTCCTCGCCGGCAAAGTAGCCGTCGGCCCTCCCCCAGGAGGTGATGGTGGTGACGACGCGCCCGATCAGCTGCCGCACGCTGCGTTCTCTCTGGGGGCTACCAAGAGGACCGCGGAAGTATTTGGAGACCACTACATTGGTGGCCATTTGAGACCACGCCTTAGGGATCTCCACGTTGGGCTGCTCGAAGACTACCTGCCCTTTCTCGTTGAGAATGGTTGCCGCCCGTGTCTCCCACTCGACTTCATCGTAAGGGTTCACCGTAGGCCGCGTGAAGTAGCGGCTGAGGGTTAGGCCGTGCCCGTAGCCCGGCTCGCCCCGCGCTATGCTCTCTTCTGCTATCATCGATATTGGATTGGCCATTTTCCCGCTCCTTCTATCCGTATGTCCTCTACCTATTGTGGGTTAATCCTTGGTTCCCACAACATGTTGTTATAAAGGCTTAGGGAAACCTTGTCAAGAAAATTTTTAGAAAGCGATGCTCCCTATGGAGCCAAGCGACGAAATTTGCTAGAGAGAAAATAGGCTCGACTATGCCAGGCAAAGATTCGCATATCGAAAAGCTGGGCGCCGTTCTGGAAAAATCCCTGCAACGGCTTGAGCTATCCGCACGGCTCACGGAATACCGGGTGTGGCCGATCTGGGATGAGATCGTCGGCCCGACGATCGCGCGCAATGCCCAGCCGGAGAAGATCCGTCACGGCACCCTCTTCGTCAAGGTCACCAGCCCCACCTGGATGCAGCAACTCCAGTATATGAAGGAGATGATCGCCGAGAGGCTCAACCAGCGGCTAGGAAAAGAGGTCGTCAAAAACATCTTCTTCGTGGTCGGAAAGCTGGACAAGGCTGCTCTCCGAACGGCGGCACAAAGACCACCGGCCTCTTCCGCCGCTCCCCCTGAATCCAAGCCCGACGAAGAGCCACTACGCGCCATTAAGGATCCGGAGCTCCGCCGGGCGCTCAAGAGGCTGCTGCTCACCGCCTCGCGCAAGGGCAAAAAGTAGCGCAAAACTTATTCTCCGAGAATGACCTTTGCCTCGGTGGTATATCCCCCGTCCGCGGCGTAGACGACGAGCGGGGGCATGACGTCAAGCTCGCGTCTGCCCCCCTTGGTCCCTTCGACCAGCGCGAGGGCCGCAGCGCTTCCTGCCGCAGAATGGACAAGGCGTAGCCGTTTCGGCTCCACACCCTCCGTTCTCATGGCCTGGAGAAGATCCACCGCGCGCGCCGCCGGGAAAATCAGCGCCATCCTCCCTTTCGGCCGCAGCAGATAAGCCCCGGCGCGCAGAAAATCCTGCAGACTGCCTTTGATCTCGTGGCGCGCCACCCGCCGCTCCCAGTCGGGATTGATGCGGCCGCTTTTCAAGCCCCGGTAAGGAGGATTGCAAACCGCGACGTCGAAACTCTCAGCAGGGAAAATGTCATTAATGGAGCGGACGTCTCCCTGAACGATCTCGACTCTCTGGTGGAGACGGTTCAGCTTCGCGTTGCGAATCGCCCTCGTCACCATCGCCTCCTGGATCTCAATCCCCACCACCTGCGCCGTAGGACGGAGCGTGGCTAGGAGGAGCGCGATGACGCCGTTTCCCGTCCCGAGATCGGCGATCTTATCTCGAGCGCGAATCTGAACGAAATGGCCGAGCAAAAGCGCGTCGAGAGAAAAGCGATAGCCAGCGCGGCTTTGCAGGATGGAGAGCTTCCCCTGATACAGCGTGTCTAAACTTTCATCGGCCGGGATTCCTGGTGGTCTGCTCATGGGCTTGCAAATTGCTCTACATTTTCTATATTAGCGTGAAGCCCGTAACGATTATCTCGCAACCCGGATCATGCTCCTTTTCCTGAGTCGCATCGGCCGCTATACGCTGTCTCATCTTGCCGCCATGGGGAGGATGTTCCTGTTTCTCCTCTCCGCCCTGGCCTTGTCGTTCCGTCCACCAGCGAAAATCCGCCTCATCCTCTACCACATCAAAACCATCGGCGTCGATTCGCTCTCGGTCGTGGTCCTCTCCGGCTTTTTTACTGGAATGGTCATGGGATTCCAAGGTTATTATAGCCTGAGAAAGTTCAACGCCGAAAGCTGGCTCGGCTCGGCCACGGCCCTGGGGCTCCTGCGGGAACTCGGGCCCGTGCTTTCCGCCTTTATGGTGACTGGAAGAACCGGCTCGGCGATGGCCGCAGAGCTGGGCACGATGAGGGCAACAGAGCAGATCGACGCCCTCTACTCGATGGCCATCAATCCCATCAAGTACCTGGTATCGCCCCGGATCATCGCGAGCCTGATCGCCATGCCGCTGCTCACCGCCATCTTCGACGTCGTCGGCATTTACGGCGCCTACCTGGTCGGCGTGGGGCTTCTTGGGGTGAGCTCGGGCAGCTATTTTTCGGGCATGGAGAGCAGCGTGGTCTTCCACGATGTTTACAGCGGGTTGATAAAATCGGTGAGCTTCGGCCTCATCATCACCTGGGTCTGCTGTTATAAAGGATTTCATGCCCCGCCGATGGCGACCGGGGTAAGCCAAGCGACCACGGAGTCCGTCGTCCTTTCCTTCGTCTTCATCCTGGTATGGGACTATTTCCTGACCGCGATAATGCTCTGACGAAGTAAACCGAACCGTTTGTTGGCGTGGTGACATGATACGGGTGGTTGATCTTTACAAGAGCTTCGGGAACCAGCAGGTGCTCAAGGGAGTGAACATGGAATTCGTTACGGGAAAGATCACGACCATCGTCGGCACCAGCGGCTGCGGCAAGACCGTTCTCCTCAAGCATCTCAACGCGCTCCTTCTGCCGGACCGGGGGCATGTTCTCGTCGATAGCGTGGACATCACCCAACTGCGGCAAAAAGAGCTGTACGAGATGCGAGGCCGCTTTGGCGTCCTTTTTCAGGGAGCCGCTCTGCTCGACTCGATGACGATCTTCGACAACGTGGCCTTTCCGTTGCGGGAAAAGACCAAGACCAGTGAAACCCAAATTCGTCACAAGGTGGAAGAGCGCCTGGAGCAGGTGGGCCTGGAGGGAATGGGATACAAGTACCCGGCGGAACTCAGCGGCGGCATGAAAAAACGGGCCGGGCTGGCCCGCGCCCTGGTCATGGACCCGGAGATCGTCCTTTTCGACGAGCCGACCACCGGGCTCGATCCGGTCTTGGCGACCAGCATTCATCAGCTCATCGTCCGGACCCAACAGACTTTCGGTTTCACCGGAGTCGTGGTAAGCCATACCATTCCCCAAGTCTTTGAAATTTCGGACTATGTCGCTATACTGGCGAACGGCATCATCGAAGAGTTGAAACCCACGAAGGAGTTTCAGAGTTCCCCAAATCCCGTTGTGCAGCAGTTTATCAGGGGCGAGACGGAGGGGCCCATTCAGGTTCTATAGGAGATTCCATCGGTGACCCAGACACGCACGGAAATCCTCGTCGGCATCTTCGTCCTCGTCGGCGTCATTTGCCTGGCCTACCTGGCGGTCCGACTGGGAAAACTGGAGCTGCTCGGGAACCAGGGCTACGTGGTTTACGCCGATTTCGCCTCCGTTGCTGGCCTCAAGCTCGGCGACCCGGTCGAAATTGCGGGCGTCAAGGTAGGCAAGGTTGAATCGATCGGTTTGGCGGACGACAGCGCTCGGCTGGGGCTCAGAGTCGAGGATCGGATCAAACTGCAAGAGGACGTCATCGCCTCGATACGGGCGCGAGGTCTCATCGGGGATAAATTCGTCCTGATCTCCCCTGGGGCTTCGGATCGACTGCTCGGCTCCGGCGGGAAGATCCGGGATACCGAGTCGCCACCCGATATTAACGAATTGATAGGAAAACTTGTCGGAGGAGACCTAGCACCGAAAAGCGCGCAAAAATGATGAACAGATATACACGCATCCAAGCCTTGCTGTTTGGCTTTTGTTTCCTTTTCCTCTTCTCTCCCCCTTTGAGCGCCGGGGCGCCCACGGATCAGATCCGGGCTACCGTGGACAAGGCTCTGACGGTCCTCCAAGACCCCCGGCTTAAGTCCGAGGCCAAGACCCAGGAGCGGCGGGAGAAACTGAGGCAGATTCTTTATGCCCAATTTGACTTCTCCGAAATGGCCAAGCGCTCTCTGGGAAGCCACTGGCGTAAACGCACGCCCAAAGAGCAGGAGGAGTTCGTGGAGCTTTTCACCTCCCTCCTGGAAAAGGCTTACACCGATAGGATTGAATCCTACCACGATGAAACCTTCCGATATCCGCGGGAAACCTTAGACGGAAGCTATGCCGACGTCGAGAGCCGCATTGTCACGCAGAAAGGCGAGCAATTTACTATTCTTTACAAGACCAGTCTCGTCAACGGACAATGGAAGGTCTACGACGTCGTGATTGAAAACATCAGTCTGGTCAACAACTACCGCTCCCAGTTCAACCGCGTGATCACCCATGACTCCTACGAAGAGCTCGTGCGCCGAATGAAAGAAAAGCAGATCGAGTCCGCCGACAGGAAGAGATAAGCGGAGCTCAACCGCTCCGCGTCCCGCATGCTCGCCGCACTGCTCCACGCCCCCAGACCGGTCGAGGAGGAGCCGCTGCTCCTCGACCAGATCACCGCTCCGGCCCCTCGCGGGCGCGAGATCCGCATCCGCGTGCGCGCCTGCGCCGTCTGCCATACCGATTTGCACACGGTCGAAGGCGAGATACCCCTGCCCAAGTTACCCATCGTCCCGGGCCATCAGATCGTCGGTGTCGTCGACGCCTGCGGTCCCGAAGCGAGGCGATTTAGGGAAGGTGACCGGGTGGGGGTGGCCTGGCTGCACCACGCCTGCGGGGAGTGCTTGTACTGCCGCAGCGGCAACGAGAACCTCTGCGACACGGCCCAGTTCACGGGACTCCAGGCGGACGGAGGATACGCCGAATTCACGCTCGTCGATGAGGACTTCGCCTATTTTTTACCCCAGGGCTTCTCGGATTTCCAAGCCGCCCCCCTTCTCTGCGCCGGTGTGATCGGATACCGCGCGTTCAAAATGGCGGGCCTTCGCGGGGGCGAGCGGCTCGGGCTTTACGGCTTTGGCGCTTCGGCTCATCTGGTCATTCAGATCGCGCGCCATCGGCAGTGCGAGGTGTATGTATTCACCCGCAGCGCCGAGCACCAGGACCACGCGCGGGCATTGGGCGCCGCGTGGGTGGGGCGCGCGGAAGATACACCAGCCCAGAGGCTTCAGGCGGCGATTATTTTCGCGCCTGCGGGCAAGTTGGCCCTCGAAGCGTTGCGGGTCTTGGATCGTGGTGGCAAGGTGATCCTGGCGGGGATCACCATGACGCCGATCCCCGAGATCGACTATTCCGCTCTGCTCTATCACGAGCGCGGGCTCCAAAGCGTTGCCAACGCCACGCGGAGGGATGCCGAGGAGCTGCTCGCGCTGGCTCCCGAGGTTCCGCTGCGCGCTGATGTCCAGGTTTTTCCGTTTTCCCAAGTGAATTTTGCCCTGAGACAGTTAAAGCATAGCCGGATCCGCGGTTGTGGAATCATAGCCATCGACTTGCCGGAAACCGGCGCAGAGGTAAAAGGCTCTTGACTCTGCGCCAACAGCCACAGTATGGGTTGACCGGTATGTGTCCCAACATGCACTAGGTCCGAAACCAAGCCGCGAGGGACCGATGGTCCCATGGCGCAAAGGGTAAGCAGGCCGGCCGTGAAGCATCTTGAACCGTTTGAACGTTTTGAACCACGGGAACAGTTCAAGCCGTTTAAATCGTTTAAGCCGTGATATAGAGGCTTTTTCTCACCGGTCCGAAGGCCCTACTTGAACGAGCGATGGCTTCGAAATGGGATCTCACCGTAGTCGGCGGCGGCATCGTCGGCTTGGCCACTGCCCTGAAGCTCGCAGAAAAACATCCGCGCCGGAAGTTGCTCGTCCTCGAGAAGGAGCGCGAACTCGCCCGGCATCAAACCGGGCACAATAGCGGGGTCATCCACTCGGGCATCTATTACAAGCCGGGATCGGTAAAGGCCGAGACGTGCGTGGCGGGAAGAAGGGCGTTGCTCGAATTCTGCGATGGAAACGGGATACCCTATGAGCTCTGCGGAAAAGTCATCGTGGCGACACAACCCAATGAGGTGGCGCGCCTAGAAGAACTCCTGCGGCAGGGCACTGCCAACGGGGTCCAGGGATTGGAACTGATCGGGCCCGAACGGCTGAGAGAGATCGAACCGCATGCCACCGGCATCCGAGCCCTCTACGCGCCGACGACCGGAATCATCGACTTCAAGCAAGTCGCCCAGGCTTACGCCGCAAGATTTCAGAGCTTGGGAGGAGAGATTCGCACGTCGCAAGAAGTCAAAAAGATCGTGCCGCGAAACGATGGGCTCGTGATCGAGGCCTCGGAAGGGGAATTTCACTCGCGGTACTTGATTAACTGTGCGGGACTTTTCTCCGATAAATTGGCGCGGCTGATGGCCGGAACCCAGCATGCGACGCCGAGCACGGGGGCTGATTTGCGGATCATTCCCTTTAGGGGAGAGTACTACCGACTCGTGCCCGAGCGGCGCTTCCTGGCGCGAGGCCTCATTTACCCCGTGCCGGACCCGAGATTCCCGTTCCTGGGAGCGCACTTCACTCGGACGGTAAAGGGTGAAGTCGAAGTGGGGCCGAACGCGGTGCTCGCGTTGGCACGCGAAGGCTACCGCAAGTCGGACATCGATCCCGCGCACATCCTCCAGGTCTTCTCGTACAGGGGCTTCTGGCTCCTGAGCATACGTTACTGGCGTATGGGCGTGGAAGAGATGGTCCGGTCCGTCAGCAAGCGGGCCTTCGTCAAGGCGCTCCAACGGCTTGTCCCC
>Ga0154352_1204_pt1 | contig 29281 bp, 25 predicted proteins | sample RifGroA2_FD_115880 | JGI IMG/M metagenome (GOLD analysis project Ga0154352, IMG submission 115880) | Deltaproteobacteria bacterium GWA2_57_13
GACGGTCTTCCACCTTGTAGGGGGAAAATACGGTGCCGGAAAGCGCGTTGGAATTCGCCACAAACTTCGCTCACACATCCTCGCCGGGTTTGAGGTGCTCACTCGGTTCTTATTTGCCTGAACCGGCTGCTCACCATGAGACTACAACCGTTGCTTTTCTTCTTCGTGATCTCTCTAGTATCTCTATCCTTTGGCTGTGACCAAGTCACTGAGCCGTTCCGAAAGCTGACTGCCACAAAAATCAAAGACATCCTCGACCATCCTCGGGACTACGAAAACAAGGAAGTCACCATTTACGGGAAGGTTACTGATGCGGTGTCACTCTTGGTTATCAAGTATTTCGTGATGGAAGACGATACGGGAACAATAAAGGTCATGACCAATAGAACCTTGCCGCAGATAGGGGAGAAGCTTCGCGTCAGCGGCACACTCGTTTCCATCGAGGTTGGTCCAGAGCGGTGGCTTCTACTGCGTGAGAAGCGTGATGTGAAGGGACCTGCTTAGAAAACTTAAGGAGGCCCGAAATGCTTGATGTCTTAGCAATCATTAGGAGGGTGCTGAAAAAGAGTTTTTCATGCTTCGACTGGCTTGTCCTGAGCAAACCAGCCGCATCCTTCGACAAGCTCAGGACGAACGGCTGGTTTGTCGAAGGGCTCAGCATGAACGGAAATTCGTCAATGTTTTCATGCTTCGACTGGCTCAGCACCTGCTCCGGTCGCCCTGTGGAGTATTAACCTCGACCGAGACGATAAGTTTCGACCATAGCCTTTACTCCACAGGGCGACCGGGGGCTTTTTCAGCAACCTGTTGGATCAAGGAGATGGCTGCGCGCCGGCCGGTTGAAACTGAGTTGAGCTCGCCGTCCGGTAGATGGAAAGTCCGGATCGGGATGGACTTGAGGAAAAATATGGCTAGAATGTTTTATATGCTCCCTCGACTCACGGGCAGAGCGTGCAGGAGCATAAATTCTTGTCCGGGGAGGGTCGTATGAACGTTATTGCCACTGTTTCGGGAGCTTGGAACGCTTTTGCCACCAAAGTCGGCGCATTCCTGCCGGACCTCTTTGCTGCCATTTTCATTCTTGTCGTGGGCTGGGTCGGATGCAACATCGCCAAGAGAGTCGTTGTGCGCCTCCTCAGGGTGTGCCGCTTTGACAATCTGGCGGAAAAGTCGGGGCTTGACGAGGCGCTCAGGCGCGGCGGCATCCAGCAAAACTCCACGGAGATCCTGGGCCTTCTCATCTTCTGGTTTCTCTTCCTGATCGTCATTGTGGCGACGCTGGATACTTTGGGGCTTCCCGGCGTCAGCGAAACCTTGAATACCATTTTTCTCTATTTCCCCCGGATTGTGGCTGCACTGGTGGTATTGATCCTCGGGCTCTATTTAGCCAAATTCATCGAGACGCTCACGCGAACGAGCTGCGCCAATTCGGGGCTGCAACAGGCGGAAAACATCAGCCGGGTCGCCTACTACGCCACGGTGGTTTTCGTCATTGCCGCGATCCTGCAAATTCTCGAGATAGCCGGAGAGATCGTCTTGTGGGCTTTCGTCTCGGTCTTTGGCGCCATCTGCCTTGCTCTGGCTCTAGCCTTCGGCCTCGGGGGCAGAGAAGTGGCGGCTCGTTATTTGCAAAAATGGTTCGAGGAGAGGCAAGGGGACAAATGAAAGGCCTCCTGCCAGCGGCGAACTCATTCGCGGTTCCACGGCCGGAACCTTGGGCAACTTGACTCTGCGGGCCGAATAGGCTAAATAAAAACGGAGTTTTGAGTATTTTCGATAGCCTAAGGAGTGGGAAACCGCGAAGGGCTCTCCTTAGGCTATTTGTTACTGGGAAGGTGGGTCATGGCACAGTATAAGCACATCAAGGTTCCGCAGGGCGGAGCCAAAATAACGATGTCCGCGAACAAGGAGCTTAAAGTTCCAGATAATCCGATCATCCCGTTCATAGAAGGCGACGGCACGGGCCGCGATATCTGGCGCGCTTCGGCGCGCGTGTTCGATGCGGCGGTGGAGAGGGCCTACAAGGGCAAACGCAAGGTCCACTGGATGGAAGTGTACGCGGGTGAGAAGTCATTCAAGATGTTTAATAGCTGGCTGCCCGACGAAACGGTCGAGGCTTTCACGGAATTTCTGGTGGGAATCAAAGGTCCTCTCACTACTCCGATCGGGGGGGGCTTCCGTTCGTTAAACGTGGCGCTCCGCAAGCTGCTTGACCTGTACGTGTGCCTGCGCCCGGTGCGTTATATCAAGGGCGTGCCTTCTCCGGTGAAGCACCCTGAATACGTGGACATGGTTATTTTCCGCGAGAACACGGAAGATATCTACACGGGCATCGAATTCGCCAACGGGACCGAAGAGAATAAGAAGTTCAAGGCGCTGCTCAAAGAGCACTTCGGCAGCGAGTATAAAAAGATACGCTTTCCCGAGACGGCAGGTATCGGCATAAAACCGGTTTCCGTCGAGGGCACGGAGCGCCTGGTCCGCGCTGCGGTCAAATGGTCGCTGGCGAACAAGCGCAAGAACATCAACCTCGTTCATAAGGGCAACATCATGAAGTTTACCGAAGGCGCCTTCAAGGACTGGGGCTACGCGCTTGCCAAGCGCGAGTTCCGCAATGACATCGTCACTGAGCGCGAGACGTGGATTTTGGGCAACAAAGAGAACAAGCCGAACCTGACTATAGAAGATAACGCGAAGTTGACCGACCCCGGCTTCGACATGATGTCACCCGACCAGCAGAACGACATCAAAAAGGAAGTGGAAGCCTCGTTGAAACTGTGGCCGACCCACGGTGACGGCAAGTGGAAGTCGAAGCTGCTCATCAAAGACTCCATCGCCGATGTCAGTTTACAGTTCGTTCTCATCCGCCCGAGGGATTACGACGTGATCGCCACACTGAACTTGAACGGCGATTATCTGTCCGACGCGCTGGCGGCGCAGGTGGGCGGCATCGGCATCGCGCCAGGCGCGAACATCAACTACGATACCGGCCATGCCATCTTCGAGGCGACGCACGGCACCGCGCCTAAATATGCCGACCTCGACAAAGTCAATCCCGGGTCGGTCATCCTTTCCGGCGAGATGATGTTCCGCTACATGGGCTGGGCGGAGGTCGCCGACCTCATCATCAAAGGACTGGAGCGAGCTGTCGCCAACAAGACGGTCACCTATGATTTCGAGCGACTCATGGAGGGTGCCAAGCTCGTAAGCTGTTCTGGGTTTGGCGACGAGATAGTAAAAAATATGTGAGGCGACAGGCAGTAGGCAACAGTAAGAGGTCTTTCTCACGCCTCAAGCCTCTCGCCTCGCGCCTTTCCAGGGAGGAACTCAAGTGGCACGAAAAAAGATTGCCTTGATAGGTGCGGGGGCTATCGGCGGGACGATGGCGCATCTGTGCGCCTTGAAAGGGTTGGGTGACGTCGTTCTCTACGACGTCATTGACGGCCTGCCTCAGGGTAAAGCCTTGGACCTGTTACAATCGGCCCCGATCGAGAATTTCGATATCCAGGTTACCGGGACTACGAAATACGAGGATATCGCGGGCGCGGATGTCTGCATCGTGACCGCAGGGATCGTGCGCAAGCCGGGAATGAGCCGCGACGACCTGCTCGGGACCAACGCAAAAATTATTCGGCAGGTCGCCGAGGGAATTAAAACCCATGCGCCGAACTCTCTCGTTATCGTCATCACGAACCCGCTGGACGCGATGGTGACTCTGACCAAGAGAATAACCGGTTTTCCCAAGAATCGAGTGGTCGGCCAGTCGGGCATTCTCGATTCCTCGCGGTACCGCACCTTTATCGCTCAGGAGCTGAAGGTCTCGGTTGCCAGTGTCTCCGCAGTCGTCCTCGGAGGTCACGGAGACGAGATGGTCCCGGTGCGCAGCAGCTGCCAGGTCTCCGGCGTGTCGATAGAGAAATTCATCTCCGCCAAGCGACTGGATGAGATTGAGGCCAGGGTGAGGAATGCGGGGGGCGAGATCGTGGCGCTGCTGAAGACCGGATCGGCTTTCTATGCTCCTGCTTCGGCGGCGGTTCGTATGGCCGGGGCCTATCTCCATGACAAAAAAGAGATCCTTCCCTGCGCGGCTTACCTGGAAGGGGAGTACGGCATCCACGGACACTACTTCTGCGTCCCCGTCCTGATCGGCGCGGGCGGTGTGGAAAAGGTCGTCGAGATGGAGCTCAGCGCAAGCGAGAAAAAAGCCCTTGAGGAGTCCCTCGCCCACGTGAAGGACTTGGTCCAGACCATGGACAAGCTTTTAGCTAGTAAATAGTCAATGGCAAATAGTAAATAGCTAGTCCCCACCATTCGCCATTCACCATTCACCATTTCTCTCATGAATATCCACGAATACCAAGCCAAGGAAATTCTTAAGCGTTTCGGCATTCCGATTCCGAGGGGACACGTCGTCACGACGCCTGACCAGGCCCGAACGGTGGCGCGGGATCTCGGCAGCCCTTGCGTGGTCAAGGCCCAAATCCACGCCGGCGGAAGAGGCAAGGCGGGCGGCATCAAGCTGGCCGGAAATGCGGAGGAGGCGGGAACCAAGGCGGCAGAACTGCTGGGGAAAAAGCTAGTAACGCACCAGACCGGGCCCCAAGGGAGGGAAGTGCGGCGGGTCTTGGTGGAGGAGGGGCTGAAGATCGAACGGGAGCTTTATGTCGGTATCGTACTGGATCGGTCGGTGTCACGACCTTCGCTCATCGCCTCAGCAGAGGGAGGGGTCGAGATCGAAGAGGTGGCACAAAAAACACCGGATAAAATTTTCACCGAGCTGGTCGACCCGGCTGTTGGCCTGCAGCCCTTTCAAGGGCGTAGGCTGGCCTATCGGCTGGGGATTCACACCGAACACGTCACGCCAATGGTTACGCTCCTCCTCGGGCTGGCGCGGGCTTTTGGGGAACTGGACTGCTCTCTCGTGGAGATCAACCCGCTGGTTCAGACCCGCGGGGGCGCTTTCGTGGCGCTCGACGCCAAGATGAACTTTGACAACAATGCCCTTTACCGCCAACCGGAGATCGCCACTCTCAGAGATCTGGAGGAGGAGGACCCCAAAGAGGTCGAGGCCTCAGAATTCGGCCTGTCTTATATATCCCTGGAGGGAAATATCGGTTGCATGGTTAACGGCGCTGGACTGGCGATGGCAACCATGGATATCATCAAGCTTCACGGTGGCGAGCCGGCCAATTTTCTTGATGTCGGCGGAGGGGCTACGAGGGAAAAAGTCGCCGAGGCGTTCAAGATCCTGCTGTCTGACCGGCGAGTGGAGGGCGTGTTGGTCAACATCTTTGGCGGCATCATGCGCTGCGACGTCATCGCCCAAGGGGTCGTAGAGGCGGCCCGAGAGATCCGTATTCAGGTTCCTTTAGTGGTTCGCCTGCAGGGGACCAATGTAGAGTTGGGGGAAAAAATCCTCGCCGACTCGGGTCTTTCCATCATCCCGGCCGAGACCATGGCCGAAGCCGCGGAGAAGATAGTAAAGGCAGTTAAAGAAGGCGAGAGGCGTGAGGCGTGAGGAAAAAACTGTTGCCTGTTGCCTCATGCCTATTGCCTGATTTGAGGAAATGGCGATACTGGTTAACAAAAACACGCGTGTTCTGACCCAGGGGATCACAGGTTCCACCGGGCAGTTCCATACCCATGCCTGTAAAGAATACGGGACGCTGATGGTGGCGGGAGTCACCCCGGGAAAGGGCGGGACCTCCTTCGAGGGCATACCGATTTTCGATACCGTGGCCGAGGTCATCGCGGCCATGGAGATCGACAGCAGCGTCATCTACGTTCCTCCCGCGTTCGCCACGGACGCCATTATGGAGGCGGTGGACGCGGGGATCGAACTCGTCGTCTGCATTACCGAGGGTGTCCCGGTCAACGACATGGTCCGCGTCAAGCGATTCCTGGAGGGGAAAAGGTCCCGGCTCCTCGGGCCAAATTGCCCTGGCCTCATTACCCCGGGAGAGTGTAAAATCGGTATCATGCCGGGGCATATCCATCGACCTGGGCATGTCGGAGTCGTCTCCCGAAGCGGGACGCTCACGTATGAGGCGGTGGACCAGTTGACGCGGCTTGGACTCGGGCAATCGACTTGCGTGGGCATTGGCGGAGACCCGGTTCACGGCCTGGGCTTCGTGGATGTTCTCAAGCTATTTAACGAAGATCCCGCGACGCATGCGGTCGTGTTGATCGGGGAGATCGGCGGGACGGCCGAGGAGCAGGCTGCTCAGTGGATCAAGAGCCAGATGGAGAAGCCGGTGGCCGGATTTATCGCGGGACAGACAGCCCCGCCGGGGAAGCGCATGGGGCACGCGGGGGCAATCATCTCGGGAGGCAAGGGAGCCGCGCAGGAAAAAATTGCTGCTTTGAAGGAGGCTGGGGTGCGGATGGCGCCGTCCCCAGGGCTCATCGGCGAGACGATGAAGCAACTCTTGGAAAGTAAGTCTTAGTTTTGAGTTTCCGATGGCGCGGCGAGCGCTCCCTCTGCTAAACTAAGAACTGAGAACTAAGCACTGTTAACTATTACATATGGTTGAACGGACGCTCTCGATCATCAAGCCGGACGCGACGGCTCGCAATCTGATCGGCGAGATTCTGAGACGCTTTGAGGATACCGGTCTAAAAATCGTTGCCGCTCGTTTACTGCGCTTGAGCCTGGAAGAGGCGCGGGCTTTCTATGCCGTCCATAAAGATCGTCCCTTCTATCGGAGCTTAACCGAGTATATGTCGTCCGGCCCAATCCTGGTTTCGGTCCTGGAGGGGGAGCAGGCGATTCAGAAGAATCGCGACCTCATGGGAGCTACCGACCCGGCCAAAGCGGCACCGGGGACGATCCGGAACAGGTGGGGGAGCGATGTGGAAAAGAACGCGGTGCACGGGTCCGACGGGCTCGAGACAGCGGCCTGGGAGATCGCCTTCTTTTTCAAGCCAGCGGAAATTTATGCGGCTCCGAAATGATTCCCTATCTGCTTTCGCCATGACGAAACCCGATATCAAGGACCTGAACCGTAGCGAGCTGGTGGAATGGCTGAGAGAGCGGAAGCAGCCTCCCTACCGGGCCGCGCAGATTCAGAAGTGGCTCTTTCAAAAGCGTGCCACGTCCTTCTCAGAAATGACGAACCTGCCTGCCGATCTGCGTGGCGCGCTAGAGGAAAATTTCTCGTGCCGCCCGCTTAAAACCCTGGCCCGCTCCGTGTCCGAAGATGGAACGGTCAAGTTCTTATTCGGTCTTGCCGATTCGTTCAGCATCGAAAGCGTGTTGATTCCCGAAGCCAGCCGCCTTACCCTCTGCGTTTCGACACAGGCGGGCTGCGGTTTTGGCTGCGCTTTTTGTGCCACAGCCCGGATGGGGTTGAAAAGGAGTCTGCGCGTTGGCGAAATCCTCGGGCAACTTCTTGAAGCGGGAAGGTCCCTGCCGAAAGAAAAAAGGATCACGCATGTGGTCCTGATGGGCATGGGCGAGCCGCTGGCCAATTACGCGCAAACCTTAAGGGCCTTAGAGATCATGACTGACCCTGAGCGGGGATTCGGAATCTCACACCGCCGGATAACGCTTTCCACGGTTGGTCTGGTGCCGCAAATGGAGCGGCTCATGGAGGAGACCCGGGTGAATTTGGCGGTCTCTCTGCACGCGACGACCGATGAGCTGCGCTCTGAACTCATGCCGGTCAATCGCAAGTATCCGCTCGCGGCGCTGATTCAGTGCTGCCGCTCGCTGCCGATTCCCAAGCGCAAGCGGATCACCTTTGAGTATGTCCTGCTGCGCGGTCTCAACCACTCGGCTGAGGACGCCCGTCGCCTGGCCCACCTCCTGGAGGGCATTCGCTGCAAGATCAATCTCATTCCCTTCAACCCCTTTCCGGGGAGCGCTTTCCAGAGGCCGACGGCGGACGAGGTCGAAGAATTTCAACGCCGACTGAGCGCTTACGGTTTTCAGGTCAACGTTCGCACGCCCCGGGGGGATGACATCCAGGCCGCCTGTGGTCAGCTAAATTCCGAGTTCAATGTTCAAAGTTCAAGGTTCGACGTTGAACATCGGACATTGAACCTTGAACTCGGCGGTTGAGGGGAAAATGGGCCGGGAAATCATCGGGATTATCGGCGGAAGCGGACTGTATCAAATGGAGGGCCTCAAAAGGGTCCGAGAGGTCCGGGTGTCCACGCCCTTCGGAAAGCCCTCAGATGCCTTTGTGCGAGGAATGCTCGACGGGACCGAGTTGATTTTCCTGCCTCGGCACGGCAGAGGGCATCGTTGGCTGCCTACGGAGCTGAATTTCCGCGCCAACATCTTCGGGATGAAGAAACTAGGCGTAGAGCGAATCATCTCCGTGAGCGCCGTCGGCAGTCTGCGGGAAGAGATCGCCCCGGGACATGTGGTCATTCCCGATCAGTTTATCGACCGCACGACACAGCGGCCCAGCAGCTTTTTCGGCCAAGGGATCGTCGCCCATGTGAGTTTCGCCGATCCGTTGTGCCCGGCCCTCTCTCAAGTCCTGGCCCGCGCGGGGGAAGAACAAGGAGCCAAGATCCACCCGCGGGGAACGTATCTTTGCATGGAAGGTCCCCAGTTCTCCACCCGGGCAGAGTCTCTGCTTTACCGCAGTTGGGGCGCGCATGTGATCGGCATGACCAACCTGCAAGAGGCGAAACTCGCTCGCGAAGCAGAGATCTGCTTTGCCACGCTCGCGCTGGCGACGGATTACGATTGCTGGAATCAAACAGCGGCAGACGTCGAGATCGAACAGGTGTTGCGGGTCCTGAAAGAAAACGTCGAGCTTGCACAGCGCATGATCCGCAGGGCCTTGAGCTCTTTGCCCCGGAATCGCTCCTGCCCCTGCGCTTCCGCGCTACAGAATGCCGTGATCACTGACAGGGCCAAGATCCCCAAGCAGGTCCTGCGAGACCTTAAACCGATCCTGGGCAAGTACTTATGACGATTTCGAATTTCGGATTTCGAAATTGCGCAATTCGCAATTCGCAATGTTGAGATGAGTATCCTCGTCGTCGGAACGGTAGCCTTTGACTCCATTGAGACCCCTTATGGCAGCGCGGAGCGGATCCTGGGGGGATCCGCCTCGTACTTCGCCGTGGCAGCGAGCTTTTTTTCGCGCGTCCAAATCGTCGGCGTCATCGGCCAGGATTTCCCTCAAGAGTACCTGGACCTTTTCGCGGGCCGGGGAGTTGATCTGAAAGGCGTGCAGAGAGCGAAAGGGGCGACGTTTCACTGGCGCGGCCGTTATCATGAGGATTTGAACGTGCGCGACACGATCGAGCTCGACCTCAATGTGCTCACGGGTTTTGCCCCGCGGCTGCCGGAACCGTACAGGGACGCGGAATATGTGTTCCTCGGGAACATCGATCCGACGATCCAAACGGAAGTCTTGGATCAGTTGAGATCCTCGCGCGTGGTGGCCTGCGACACCATGGACCACTGGATCCAGGGCAGCAATGCTGATCTCCTCAAGGTCCTCGGCCGGACGGAAATCCTCATGATCAACGATGCCGAGGCAAGGCTACTCAGTGGCGATCACAACATCGTCCGGGCCGCGCGATCGATCCTGAAGTTGGGTCCCAAGGTGGTCCTCATCAAAAGGGGAGAGTACGGGGTGTTACAGTTCTCCGATTCTTCGGTCTTCGCCATCCCCGCCTATCCGCTGGAGGAGGTTTTCGACCCCACCGGCGCAGGGGACTCCTTTGCCGGCGGATTTCTCGGCCACCTGGCGCGCTCAGCGGATCGTACTCAAGGGGGTCTGAGGCGCGCCATTGTCTACGGCAGCGTGGTGGCGTCCTTCACGGTGGAAAACTTTGGCCTGACGCGATTGACGACGCTGTCGCTTGAGGAGATCGAAGAGCGCTATCGGCGCTTCATCGAGCTCACCGATTTTCATACTTGATCATATGGACTTGTCGGTCGTCGTCCCGATATACAACGAGGAGGAGAGCCTTGAGGCCCTGATCCAAGAGACGAATGAAGTCCTGCGGGCTTTGGGAAAAGACTGTGAGATCATCATCGTGGACGATGGCAGCACCGATGGGACCTATCCGATCCTCATCCGGCTTTTCCGAAAGGAGCCCCGGCTCAAGGTGGTCCGCCTCAAGCGTAATTTCGGCCAGACGGCAGCCGTCGCTGCCGGGCTAGCTTATGCCCAAGGAGAGGTTATCGTCGCCATGGACGGGGATGGACAAAACGACCCTAGAGACATTCCCGCGCTGTTGGCGAAGCTGGACGAGGGGTTCGATCTCGTGAGCGGTTGGCGCTCTCCCCGGCAGGACCCGTTCTGGACCCGCCGTCTCCCGTCCCAAATCGCTAACGGACTAATCTCCTGGATCACCGAGGTCAAACTGCACGACTACGGTTGCACGCTGAAGGCGATCCGGCGCGAGATCGCCAAGGATCTGAAACTTTACGGGGAGATGCACCGTTTCATCCCGGCCATCGCCTATGAGCGCGGCGCGCGCATTGCCGAGATCAAGGTCCACCACCGTCCCCGTTTATGGGGGAAGTCCAAATACGGCATAGCTCGGACCTTCCGGGTGGTGCTCGACCTCCTGACGGTAAAGTTCCTGCTGAGCTATGCGACCCGACCGCTCCACATCTTTGGGCCGGTCGGCCTGCTCAGCGGCGCCGTCGGGTTTGTCATGGCGGTTTATTTGACGGTCCAGAAGCTCGTCTACGGGCTGGAGATTGCCGGCCGGCCTCTGCTCCTCCTTTCCGTTCTCCTGATTCTGGTGAGCTTTCAGTTCATCACCATGGGGCTGCTCGCGGAGATGCTCGCGCGGACATATCACGAATCCCAGAACAAGCCGATCTATGTCATTAAAGAGGTTTTGGACGAACGGAGGCGCGCATGAATCTGGCGGTGATAGGCGCGGGCTATGTGGGCTTGGTGGCGGGAACTTGCTTTGCCGAGAGCGGCAACGACGTGATCTGCGTAGATATCGATGAGGCGAAGATCGCAACCCTGAGGGAGGGCAGGGTGCCCTTCTATGAACCGGGGCTGGAGGAGTTGGTCCGGCGTAACGCTAAAGAGCAGCGGCTCACCTTCAGCACCGATCTGGCGCCTGCTGTCCGGCATGCATCGATCATCTTTATCGCAGTGGGGACGCCGCAGCGCCAGGACGGCGGGGCGGATATCGAGCAGGTGTTGGCCACCGCCAAGGCGATCGCGCTGGCGATGGACGGCCCCAAGATCGTGGTCACCAAGAGCACCGTGCCCGTCGGGACGGCGGACCAGGTCCGCCTTTTCATGGCCGATTTCACTCGCCACCCCTTTTCCGTGATTTCCAACCCGGAATTCCTTAAGGAGGGGGCTGCGGTGGAGGATTTCATGAAGCCGGACCGGGTGGTTTTGGGAGGGGAAGACCCTAAGGCCGTCGAAATCGTGCGTGAACTCTATGAGCCCTTCGTGCGCACCGGAAATCCAATTCTAGTCATGGATACGCGCAGCGCGGAGATGAGCAAATACGCTGCCAATGCCATCCTGGCCACCAAGATCTCCTTTATCAACGAGGTCGCCAATCTGTGTGAAAAGGTCGGGGCGGACATCAACGAGGTTCGTCGCGCCATCGGGCTGGACCGGCGCATCGGGCCCCATTTTATCTTCCCCGGGGTGGGCTATGGAGGCTCCTGTTTTCCCAAAGATATCCGCGCGATGATTGCCATGGGGAAGCCGAACCTCGCGATGGACCTTTTGCGGGCTGTGGAGGGGGTGAACGAGCGGCAGAAGTCTCTCTTGGGTGAGAAGGTCAAGGGCCATTTCGGTCCCGACCTTTCCGGTCGAACCTTGGCCGTCTGGGGACTTTCCTTTAAGCCGCGCACCGACGATATGCGTGACGCCCCCTCTATCATCGTAGTGGAATCGCTGCTTCAAGCCGGGGCGCAGATCCGGGCTTACGACCCTGAGGCGGAGGAGGAGGCTAAAAAGATCTTCCGCGACCGCATTCGCTACGAGCGGCGTAACTATGACGCGCTGAAAGGGGCGGATGCGCTGCTGGTCGTTACGGAATGGAATGAGTTTCGCCGGCCTAACTTCGTCTATATGAAAGAGCTCATGAAAAATCCGGTGATCTTCGACGGGCGCGACATTTACGAGCCCGCGGAGCTGAGAAGGTTGGGGTTCATCTACTACTCGGTCGGGAGGAGAGATGGCTAGGATTCTGATCACCGGAGGCGCCGGCTTTATCGGCTCCCATCTCTGCGCGAGCTTTCTCGAGCGCGGCGACGAGGTCATCTGCGTGGACAATCTTTTGACCGGCAACCAGGAAAACATCGCCTTCCTGTCTTCGAACCGCCGGTTCACCTACATCGCGCACAATGTGACGCGCTTCATTGAGATCGAGGGCCGGCTCGACACGGTGCTCCATTTCGCCTCGCCGGCCAGCCCGGTGGACTACCTGGAGATGCCCATCCAGACTCTCAAGGTGGGCTCACTGGGAACCCACAACGCGCTGGGCCTCGCCAAGGCCAAAAAGGCTTTGTTCGTTCTCGCCTCGACGTCGGAAGTGTACGGAGATCCCAAGGTCAAGCCCCAGAGCGAGGATTACTGGGGCAATGTCAATCCGATCGGTCCCCGCGGGGTTTACGATGAAGCGAAGAGATTTGCCGAGGCCATAACTATGGCGTATCATCATTACCATGGCCTGAACACCCGCATCGCACGGATCTTTAACACTTATGGGCCGCGCATGAGGGTGAAGGATGGTCGGGTCGTGCCCAACTTCATAATGCAAGCCTTAAAAGGGGAAGGGCTCACCGTTTACGGGGAGGGAAGCCAGACGAGGAGTTTCCAATATATCGATGATCTGATCCGAGGCATCCACCGCCTTTGCGAGACCGATTACCACCTCCCCGTCAACCTGGGAAATCCACATGAGATGAGCGTTCTGGATTTCGCAAAAAAGATCCTCGAACTCACCGGCTCTCATAGTCCGATCGTGTTTCGGCCTTTGCCGGAGGATGATCCCCAGGTGCGCCAGCCGGACATCACTAAGGCTCGAAAGATCTTGACGTGGGAACCCCAAGTGCCCCTGGAGGAAGGGCTCAAGAAAACCATCCAATACTTTCGCGAGCAGTTACGGAAACCGGCATGAGAATTGTGGTCACCGGCGGGGCGGGCTTTATTGGCTCCCACATTGTCGATGCGTATATCGCCCGGGGTCACCAGGTCGTGGTCATCGACGACCTTTCAACCGGCGACCGAACTCACGTAAACCCCAAAGCGATTTTCCATCCTTTGGACATTCTCGATCCGGCGCTTCCCGAGCTGCTGGCCGACTTCTCTCCGGAGGTGCTAAACCACCATGCGGCCCAGATGGATCTTCGCCGATCGGTTGCCGACCCCCTGTTCGATGCCCGTGTCAATATCCTCGGGCTCATCCACCTCCTGGAGGCTGTGAAGGGGCTAGAAATCAAAAAGGTGATCTTCGCTTCGTCGGGAGGCGCGGTATACGGCGAGCAGGAGAGGTTTCCGACTCCGGAAGATCATCCCACGCGGCCCCTGAGCCCGTATGGAGTAAGCAAGCTCACAGGCGAGCACTATCTTTCCTATTATCATAAGGCTTTCGGCATGCCCTACGTGGCGCTTCGCTACGGGAACGTCTACGGGCCCAGGCAGAGGTCCGACGGAGAAGCTGGGGTGATCGCGATTTTTATCGGTCATTTGCTTCAGGGGAAATCTCCCACGATCAACGGGGACGGCTTGCAGACGCGGGATTACGTTTACGTTGAGGATGTCGTGGCGGCAAACCTGCTCGCGCTCCAGTCGACTTTTGATGGGGCGCTGAATATCGGCACTGGGTGCGAGACCGACGTCGTGACGCTCCTCCGCCTGCTGTGTGAAAAAGCTGGGTCAAACAGCGTGGGTCGGCACGGCCCGGCTAAGTTGGGCGAGCAGAGGCGGAGTTCAGTCGATGCTTCTCGCGCGCTGAGTGTTCTGGGATGGGCCCCGCGCTTTTCACTGAGCGCCGGATTGGACAAAACCGTCGACTACTATCGCGGCTCGGCAAGAAAATGAAGCTGGACGCGATCAGGAATTTTTCCATCATCGCCCATATCGACCATGGGAAATCCACGCTGGCGGACCGGCTGCTCGAGTTTACCGGGACCGTGAGCGAGCGGGAACGGACAGATCAGTTTCTGGATAGCATGGATCTCGAGAGGGAACGGGGGATCACGATCAAAGCCAGCTCGGTGCGTCTTCGCTACCGTGCGAAGAGCGGCATCGAATATTTCCTGAACCTGATCGACACGCCCGGGCATGTGGATTTCACGTATGAAGTCTCGCGCAGCCTGGCGGCTTGCGAGGGAGCCTTGCTGGTGGTCGACGCGGCCCAAGGAGTGGAAGCCCAAACCGTGGCCCATGTCCACATGGCGCTCGATCACAATATCACCATTCTACCGGTCATCAACAAAATCGACCTGCCCAGCGCCGATCCAGAGGGGGTCAGAAAAGAGATCGAAGAGATTATCGGCTTGGATGCCTCACAGGCCATCCTCGCCAGCGCCAAAGAGGGCATCGGGACGGAGGCCATCCTGGAGGGCATCATCAACACCCTGCCCGCCCCAGAGGGCGATCCGGAGGCTCCGTTAAGAGCGCTGATTTTCGATAGCTGGTTTGATCCTTACCATGGAGCTGTCGTGGTCATTCGGCTCTTTGACGGGCTCGTGCGCAAAGGTATGCGGATCCGTATGATGTCGAGCGGGAGGGCCTTTGAGGTCACGCGAGTAGGGATCTTTGCTCCGGGTCCCGAGGAGGTCGGGGAACTGCGGGCCGGCGAGGTGGGCTTCTTGATGGCTGGAATCAAGGAGATTCGCGAGACGCGCATCGGGGATACGATCACGGGCGAAGAGCGCCCCGCGGCAGAGTCCCTGGCCGGCTTCAAGGCCATGAAGCCAATGGTCTTTAGCGGCCTTTATCCCGCGGATGCGGGCCAGTACCCGGTCATGAGAGAGGCGCTGGAAAAGCTTCGCCTGAATGATTCTTCCTTTACCTTCGAGCCGGAGACCTCCCAGGCTCTGGGTTTTGGGTTTCGCTGCGGTTTTTTGGGTCTGCTGCATCTCGATATCGTCCGCGAACGGCTGGAGCGCGAGTTCGGCCTGGCCGTGATCACCACGGCGCCGACGGTGGTCTACCGGGTGAAGACGCGGCGCGGGGACACCCTCCTCGTTGACAACCCGGTCAAACTCCCGGCAGAATCAGATATCGAGCAGGTCGAAGAGCCGGTCATTTTGGCGACGATCCACCTGCCGGAGGAATATTTAGGCGGGGTGCTGAAGCTGTGCGAAGAGAAGAGGGGCACTCAGAAGGAGATCCGCTACCTGGGGCCGAAGCGGGTGATGCTGGCCTACGAGCTGCCGCTCAACGAGATCGTGGCGGACTTTTACGACCGCCTGAAGTCGGTGAGCAGGGGTTATGCCTCCATGGATTATGATATGACCGGGCACCGCCCCTCCGATCTGGTGAAACTCGATATCCGCATCAACGGCGAGGCGGTGGATGCCATGTCGATGATTGTCCATCGCGACAAGGCGTACCAGCGCGGCCGCGATCTCGTGCAGCGGATCCGGGAATTGATTCCCCGCCAGCTCTTTGAGGTGGTCATCCAGGCGGCGATTGGCAGCCGGGTAATCTCGCGCGAGAGCATCAAAGCGCTCAGGAAAAACGTGACCGCGAAGTGTTACGGAGGCGATATTACGCGCAAGCGCAAGCTCCTGGAGAAGCAGAAGGAGGGGAAGAGGCGCATGAAGCAGGTGGGGAAAGTGGAAATCCCCCAGGAGGCGTTTCTGGCCGCTTTAAAGGTATAAACGGTCCGCAATGGACCGAGTTCCGGGAGGCAGCGAATCTATGTTTGGGAATAAGACGAAGGAGGAATCTCTTGCGTTGACAGAAGCAAGAAAGAAAGAGAAATCCACGTTCCGGGAGTATGTCGAAGCGATCGGTATGGCCTTGCTCCTGGCCCTGTTCATCCGGACCTTTATTGTCCAGGCCTTCAAAATCCCCTCCGGCTCCATGATCCCGACGTTGCAGATCGGCGACCATATCCTGGTGAATAAATTGACCTACGGTGTCCGCATCCCGCTCTGGGGGCATTATCTATGGCAGTACCGGGAGCCGCGACCGGGGGATGTCATCGTTTTTGTTTTCCCCGAAGATCGTTCTAAAGATTTTATTAAACGAGTGATTGCCGTGGGCGGGGACATGGTGGAGATTAAGGGGAAAAGGGTTTTTGTCAACGGCCAGCCCCTAGAAGATCCACACGCCTATTTCGAAGCCGACGGGGCAAAAGGCTTGGGGCTCCAGATCCGGGACGATTATGGACCGAAGCGGGTCCCGGAAAATCATATCTTTGTGATGGGCGACAATCGGGACCGAAGCTACGACAGTCGCTTCTGGGGGTTCGTCGATCTTCAAGAGATCAAAGGCAAGGCTTTGCTCATCTACTGGTCATGGGACGGGACGGACCGCTGGGTGCGCTGGGAGCGAATCGGCGACCTGATCTATTGACGTTGCCTCTGATTTCTTTACAGATTCCATTTCATCCCCTTTGGTGTGGTGATTCTCGGAGCGCTCTGCTAAACCAACCGCCCCACAGCCAAGTGAGTGGAAACATATCTTCGGGCTCAGAGGGTTAATAGAACTCCTTATCCTTCGATAGGATTTTCACTTCTTCCTCTCACAAAGCCTAAGTCGAATATAAGGTCGTTCACACACCTGTTGACATGACCTTGCTTTTCCTTAATATTGAGCCGTTCCGGGAGGGTAGAATTATGAAATTCAGATATCTGGGGTTATCGCTTTGCTTTTGGCTTTCCCTTCACGCGACCGCTTTCGCGCAGGAATTCTACAAGGGCAAGACCGTCCGGATCATCGTGGGTGGAACGGCCGGAGGTGGATTCGATGTTTATAGCCGGGCCATGGCCAGGCATATGGGGAAACATATCCCCGGCAATCCAACCCTTATTGTCGAGAACATGACCGGCGCAGCAACCCGGATTGCCGCTAAGTATATGCACAGCGCCGCCAAGCCGGATGGCCTTACCTTCGGCATTTTCAACGGCTACTTGATTTTGGGCCGTCTGCTGGGCATGAAGGGGCTCGATTTTGATGTGAGGGAATTCGAATACATCGGCGTTCCGGTCCAGGATAATGTCGCGTGTGCACTTACTAAGGCGAGCGGCATTACAAACCTGGAGCAATGGTACGCAGCGAAGAGGCCAGTGAAGATTGGCGGGCTTGGTCCAGGTAACAGCCTGAGCGATGTCCCACGGGTTCTTAACGCAGCCCTCGGCCTCCCAATCCAGATTGTGGAAGGCTACAAAGGGTCGGCTGACGTACGGTTAGCCGCAGATTCCGGAGAGGTGGACGGCGGTTGCTGGGCGTGGGAATCGGTTAAGATAACCTGGGCCAATGGATTGCAATCGGGAAATGTCAACGTAATCATCCAGGCGACCGCCAAAGCGCAGCTGGATCTCCCCAAGGTGCCGGTCGCCCTCGAGGTGGCCAAGACCGATGAGGCGCGACAATTAATTAAAGCCGGCGTGCTCGCCCCGTCCAGCATCACTCGGGTTTACGTTACGATGCCTGGCACTCCGAAAGACAGAATCCAGATCCTGCGCAAGGCGTTCGCCGACACGCTCAGGGACCCGGAATTTGTCGCGGAGGCCAAAAAGTCGAAGCTTACAATTGACCCCTTGACCGGGGAAGAGGTGGAGAAAATGGTCACTGAATTATTCGCCACAAGCCCTTCCACGGTGTCCAAGCTAGCCGCCGTCCTTGCGGTAAAATAAACGGCAGAAAAGGCGTCAGGAAAACCCTTTTGGGGAGGCTCCTCCACCCAGGGCTGGCGTTTCAGCTCAGTTGCTTGCTCTCTTCTCCATCCGGTTCGCGCTTTACAATCCCCATAGCAAAGAGTAAATTTCCGCTCAGCGTTTAGTCCAACCTGTCTGCGTGCCTGCCTGAGCGAGAACGCCTGCGGACACGCAGACAGGCCCGCAGCCAGGCAACCCACAGGCAGGCCCGTTTTATCCCCGATGCCGCGTGTGGGATTCTGTCGAAACTGGAGTGACCCCTCGCGGCTGGGTTCGGTGAATCAAGAAAACGCCTAAGGTAAAATCTTCCATGTCCTACATCCCACTTTGGTGTAAGAGCAATTTTTCTTTTCTGGAAGGGGCGAGCCATCCGGATGAGCTGGTGGAGGAGGCGCATCGGCTTGGCCTTTCCGCTCTGGCCCTCACTGACCGCGACGGGATCTACGGGGTCGTCCGCGCGCATGTGAAGGCTCGGGAGCTTGGTCTTCACCTGATCGTCGGATCGCAGGTCACTGTGGACGATGGGTCGGTGATCGTCCTTCTGGCGCAGGATCGGAACGGGTATGCGAGCCTTTGCCGGCTTTTGACTGCGGGACACCTCCGGTCGCCGAAAGGGGAGAGCGCTGTGACATGGGATGAGGTCTGCCAGCATACGGCGGGGCTTCTGGCGCTCTGGGGTGGTGACCGCAGCCTGCTTGCGGGAGGAGCCGAACCCGGAGATATCGCAGGCAAACTGCGCGATGCTTTCGGCGACAGTCTCTATGCCATGGTTACGCGGCACCGGAGAGACGAAGAAGCTTTGCAGGAGGCGCGGCTCCGCAAAAGAGCGGCGAAGTACGGCCTTTCCCTCGTGGCGGCAACCGAGGTGCTCTACCATACGCCGGCCCGCCGCCCGCTCCAGGATGTGCTGACCGCGATCCGCTACGGCGCCGCGGTATCGGCTGCCGGCCGCAAGCTCAAGCCCAATGCCGAGCACGGCCTTAAATCCCCCTTCGCGTTTACCAAACTCTTTTCCGATGACCCGGTGGTCTTCGCCCGGACTCAAGAAGTAGCCGAACAGTGCACATTTTCTCTCTCTGAAATCCGCTATGGCTATCCTTCGGAGCGTCTGCCGGACGGGACGAGCTCCGCGCAGTGGCTTCGCCACCTCACTCTCGAAGGGACGCGCCAGCGCTATGGCAGAAAGGTGCCGTCCGAAGTTTTGAGCCAGATCGAAAAAGAGCTGGCCATCATCGAGGCGCTGGACTACCCCGGTTATTTTCTCACCATGTGGGAGATCGTGGAATTCTGCCGCGAGCGCGGCATCCTCTGCCAGGGACGCGGCTCCGCAGCCAACTCCACCGTGTGTTACTGTCTCGGCATCACGGCCATCGATCCCGTGAGAATGGGGCTCCTCTTCGAGCGCTTCATCTCCAAGGAGCGCGCCGAGCCGCCCGATATCGACCTCGACATCCAGCACGACCGGCGTGAAGAGGCGATTCAACATGTCTATGAAAAGTACGGGCGCGATCACGCCGCGATGGTGGCCAATGTGATCCGCTACCGGTCCCGCTCCGCCGTGCGTGACGTCGGCAAAGCCTTGGGGCTGCCGGAGACTTCTCTGGACCGCATGGCCAAATTTCTCTCTTCCTACGACGCCATCCATCCCGAGGCGCTGAGGCAGGTGGGGTTTGACCCCGAAGTGCCGATGCACGAGCATCTTCTTAGGCTCGCCAGCGAGATCCTCGATTTTCCTCGCCATCTCTCGATCCATCCCGGCGGATTCCTATTGGGCCACGGGCCCGTGCACGACATCGTCCCGATCGAAAATGCGACGATGCCGGGCCGCACGGTCGTCCAATGGGATAAAGAAGACCTGGAGGACCTCGGACTCTTCAAAGTGGATCTCCTGGGTCTCGGAGGCCTCACTCAGCTCGACCGCTGCTTTCAACTCCTCAAAGAGCACCGCGGTATCGATCTCTCCATGGCCACGATTCCGCCCGAAGACCCTGAGACCTTCGAGATGATCTGCCGAGCCGATACGGTGGGCGTTTTTCAGATCGAGAGCAGGGCGCAGATGGCGATGCTCCCAAGGCTTCGGCCGCAAAACTTCTATGATCTCGTCATCGAAATAAGCATCGTGCGGCCCGGGCCGATTACCGGCGGCATGGTCCATCCTTATCTTCGCCGCCGGAGCGGGAAGGAACCGGTAGAGTATCCGCATCCGAGCCTGATCCCGGTCCTGGAAAAAACGCTGGGAGTGCCGCTCTTTCAGGAGCAGGTAATGCGTCTAGCTGTCGTTGCCGCTGACTACACGCCGGGCGAAGCCGACCAGCTCCGGCGCGACATGGCAGCCTGGCACCGCACGGGCCGCATGGAGCGCCACCGCGAGCGGTTGATCGCGCGCATGCAGGCCAAAGGGATTACCCCGGAGTTCTCAGAAAGAGTCTTTCAGCAGATCCGCGGCTTCGGTGAATATGGCTTCCCGGAAAGCCACGCGGCGAGCTTTGCCCTGATCGCCTATGCCACAGCCTGGCTCAAGCGCCACTATCCGGTAGAGTTCGCCTGCGCGCTGCTGAATGCCCAGCCCATGGGTTTCTATACCCCGGCCACCATCGTGGAAGACGCCAAGCGGCACGGTGTGGTCGTTCGGCCGGTGGACGTGCAGAAGAGCGCCTGGGACTGCACGCTTGAACCCTGTCCGGAGAGCACCGGCGGCTTTGCCGTACGCATGGGCCTGAGATACGTAAAGGGACTAGGGAAGGGAGACTGGGAGCGGATCGAGGCCGCGCGGTCATCTTCGTCTTTCACGTCGCTCGCAGACTTTGTCCGCCGGAGCGGACTCGACGAGGGAGCGCTCAGCACACTGGCTGAGGCAGGCGCCTTTGACGGCTTCGGCCTGGACCGGCGCAGAGCTCTGTGGGACGTGCGGCGCCTGATACGTACGCGGGATGAATCCCTTCCGCTTCAAGTCCGTGAAATCGGCCCAACTTTCCACCTTCTGAATGCCTTCGAGGAGGTCACTTGGGATTATCGCTCCACCTCGCACAGCCCAAGACGCTATCCGCTCGAGCCCTTACGCGCGCAACTCAGAGCCCAAGGCCTTCCAGACGCTCGCACCGTCGCCTCTCTGCGAAACGGCGGGCAAGTGCGCTACGCCGGTATCGTTATCTGCCGCCAGCGACCCGGGACCGCCGGAGGTGTGGTCTTTATGACTTTAGAGGACGAGACCGGCTTCGTGAACGTCGTTCTTTGGGAGCGGGTGTTCGAAGAGTATGCCGTCTTGGCGAAGACAGCCAAGTTTTTAGGAGTTACCGGCACCCTCCAGGTCGAGCAGGGCGTGGTCCACATCGTCGCCGAGAAACTCTGGACGCCAGAGGTCAATCCGAAGATTGTCAGCGCCCCCAGCAGGGATTTTCATTGATGCGGCAATAAAGGACGAGCCTGTATGATTCGTCAGTGCGAGCTCGGTGAGTTTGAAAAAATCTGCGAGGTGATCAATGACGCTGCTTCGGCGTATCGTGGCGTTATTGCTCCCGACTGTTGGAAAGAGCCGTATATGTCTCGAGAAGAACTCCGCCACGAAATTGACGACGGCGTGATGTTTTGGGGTTTTTACGAAGGTACTGAGTTGGTCGGGGTGATGGGTTTGCAACACGTGGGCGATGTCGCTCTTATCCGCCATGCCTATGTCCGGACGGCCCATCAGGGTCGGGGAATCGGGAGGGGGCTATTGGGGCATCTTAGGATGCAGACGGGTCTTCCCATGCTAGTGGGTACATGGAAGGTAGCCACCTGGGCAATCCAATTCTATCAAAAGCGCGGGTTCCGCCTCGTCCAACCGGCGCTGAAAGAGCAATTGTTGCGGCAGTTTTGGAGCGTTCCGCAGCGGCAAATCGAGGAATCCGTGGTTCTCGCAGACGGGCGTTATCAGGCGGCTTAGGAGCGGGGATCGAAAGACACCTGAATCTGCCCTTCAGGTCGTCCCAAAGTTGACATGGCAGTTACCCGGGCCTTTCCCTGCCAGGCTTTCGTGGCGGTCGTCCCAGAAGCATGCAGAACGTGGCCAGCAGGCTAATTCCGGCGAAAAAGGTGAAGGCAAGGGCATAGCTTCGGGTTCGATCGTACGAATAACCAGCGATCAAGGGACCTAAGAAAGAGCCCGCGGTGGTGATCAAGCGGCTGAAGCCCTGGATGCTACCGAAGTAGCGGGTGCCGAAGTAGTCGGCCCGTATGGATTCCTGAAGTGAGGCGAGGCCCCCGTAGGTCAACGAATAAATGACCATGAAAGGCATAAAAATCAGCGTGTCGGTGACCGAACCCATGAAGAGGACGGCGACACCGAGTGCCGTGAGGAGCCCCATCATCAGCCCACGCTTATCGAGGGAATCTCCCAGCCATCCGAATCCTAGCCGTGCCGGCACGCTGATCAGATTTGACAGGCCCAAAATACTGCTCGCCAGCTCTTGAGTCCAGCCCCGATCCACCAGAAGGACCACGAAGTGGACGGAAACCCCTTCGGTGACCAAGTGCCTTAATCCCGTCGCCACGGAGAGCATCCAAAAGGCGAGCGAGCCTAGCGCCTCCTTCAGGGTAAATTCGATCTGCTCGGCATGATCCGGGGAATTTATGCGCGACGCTTCCGACCGGGAATTGGCATACGGGTTCGCAGGATTCGGCGAGGGATCGGTCCGGCTCTCATCATAACGTTCTTGACTTTGCCCCACGATTCGCGCCAGGAGGAGGCCCACGACCAAAATGAAAAAGGCCGAGGCGAGCGCAGTCATTCTCCAACCCGAGCGCGCAAGCGACCATCCGACCACCGGCACAAGGGCGCCGGATAACCCGGGGCCCATCCGAAAGATTCCAAAAGCCAGCCCTCTTCTTGCACGGAATAAAGTGGCCACGACCACGCTGACGGGGACGTAGAAGGCCAAGCTGGAACCGAGGACAATCCCTAAAACCATCACGGCATAGAGCATGGGCAGAGAGTTCACCAGGCTCAGCAACAGAAAGCCCGACACACAGAGTCCCAGGCCGACAAGGATCATCCGTCGCGGGCCGAGCCTGTCGGTGATGTATCCTTCTGCAGGACCTAACAGACCCGATTCGATACGGGCCAGGGAAAAGGCGCCAGAAATAGCTGTGCGGCTCCAGCCAAACTCTCGCTCGAGAGAAGGGAAATAGGCGCTGAGGCCAAAATAGCCAAGGCCGGTGCTCACCGCATGCGCGAGCGCGCCCGCGATCACCACCCACCAGCCGTAAAACAAGCGAAATCTCCCTTTAGGCACAGTTCAATCCCGAAGATGCAAATTGGGTTTGGGCTTTCTTAGAATCTATTTTGTTATGAGAACCTTCATCTACCGTCTACGGCAGCGCCAAGTCAAGGCAGGCCGGGATCAAATTGACAACAGGAGCTTGGAAGGACTAAGCTGCGGGCGACTTCACCGCTACTGCATTCTCGATGTTGATCACATCGGTTTCCGATGTGGCCTCGGTAGGTTTTGACTTATCATGAAGGAGAAAAGCCCATGGACAACATGACCCGCGTCATTGCGGACTATGCATCCAGCCTCACTTTTGCGGAGGTACCCGATGAAGTTGTCCGCGCCGCAAAGCAGCGAATGGTGGACAGCCTTGCCTGCGCTATCGCAGCCTATGAGTGCGAGCCTGCCCGGATCGGACGCCGTCTGGCACGAGGCGCTATTCCGGAGCGATATGTGGGCCACATCCTGGGGTTTGGGGAAAGAACGACAGCCCAGGATGCGGCTTTCGTCAACACCGCCATGATTCGCAACCTTGACTTCAATGACCAGTATCCGGGTGGCCATCCGAGCGATTGCCTAGGGGCCTTTCTGGCTATTGCCGAGGCGGCGAAGGCGGATGGCCGTCGCCTGCTCTCAAGTATGGTTGTGGCCTATGAGCTTTTCGTCCGCTTAAATGACGCAACCGGTCTCCGTATGAAGGGATGGGATCAAGGGTTTGTTATCGGGGTGTGCACTGCGGCCGGCGTGGGCCATCTGTTGCAGCTCTCCCCCAAGGTCCTGGCGGAGGCCATCGCTATCGTCAGTGTAGCCAACGTACCCATGCGGAACACCAGAGCGGGCGAGCTTTCTCTTTGGAAGGGAACCGCGACCGCGTTTGCGACGCGCAACGGGGTATTCGCAGCGCTCCTGGCCACGGAGGGAATGACCGGTCCTGACCGGCCGTTCGAGGGGAAGCACGGTCTCTGGGATTTGATCACCGGCCCCTTTGTTTTGGAACCCCTGTCAGGGAGAGGGGCTACCTTTCGCACTCCCGAGGTCCAGCTTAAGTACTGGCCGCTGGAGTACAACGCTCAGTTGGTTGTTTGGGCCGCTCTGGAGCTGCGCTCCAAGGTTGATTTGCACGATCTGGTAGAGATCAACATTGGCACGTACAGATTCGCGCACAGCGAGATCGGGAGCGAGCCAGAAAAGTGGGATCCCAAGACCAGGGAGACCGCCGACCATAGCCTGCCGTACATTTTTGCCAAGACCTTGGTGGACGGAACCATTAACGTCGCAGCCTTTGAAGAAACGGCCTACCGTGATCCTTCGCTTCGACCGCTCATGGCTAAGATTCGTGTGCGGATCGACGAGGCCGTAGATGCGATTTATCCGGCGGTCGTCTCTATGAAGGTTGAGGCCAAGACCGTCTCCGGAGAAAGGATTGTGTTCGAGCCCCGAGATCCTCTTGGACACGGCAATAATCCGATGCAGGATAAAGACGTCGATGCGAAATTCCTTACTGCGGCGGAAACCGTTCTGGGAAAATCACGGGCATCTCAGGCTCTCGCGCGCTGGCGGGATCTGGAGAATCTCTCGGATCTCTCTGAGGCACTCGATCTCCTGAATGTGTCCTATAGTGACGGAATTAAATAAGTTGACATCAAATCCCCTCTCGTTCTCCTAAATCCCCCTCTATCCCCCTTTACCAAAGGGGGAGAAAGGGGGATTTGAGGGAGGATGGGGGGATTATGGTAATTTTCTTTTTGCCTTCACTATAGTCTCCCTCAATCCTCAGTACTTAAGCCGTTTCGATCTTTTGGGAATTCTCGATAAACAAAACATAAAGGTATCAGGTCCACGAATCCGAAAAGTAAGAATAACCTTTGATTTCCTTCTTACGTTTGCGAAACTTCAGGCCCGCTTTAGATCCGCCTCATGTCGGCTTATAAGCCAGGAACCGGCATGATTAGACCGTAACGTATTGCTGGCATACCTTTTGCCTCTCGAAAACAGATCTGTTGTCCCTCATGGGGAAAGATGAGCCAAGGAGAAAAGGAGAAAATTCAATGAAACTACAGATTCCTTACAACGACTTACGGAGCTGGCTGGGTCTGGCCGGCGAGGTGGGCGAGGTTCGCGCTGTGGATGGTGCTTCCTGGCAGGAGGAGATCGGTATGGCCGCGGAGTTGCTGAACCATAGCGATCCGGCGCCGGCGGTCCTCTTTGACAAGATCCGCGGATACCCGCAAGGGTACCGGATACTGGTGAATTTCTTCGGCGGGCGGCGTAAAAACATGACGCTGGGGTTACCCTCCGAACTGAACAATTTCCAGCTATCGGAAGCCTTCACCGAGGTTTTTCAGGCGACCACACCCATTCCTTACGAGTTCGTCGATGACGGACCGATCCTGGAAAACATCCAGATGGGCGATGATGTCAACGTGCTATCTTTCCCCACACCCCTATGGCACGAGCTTGATGGCGGGCGTTACATTGGAACGGGTTGTTTTAACATTACGCAGGATCCGGATGAAGGTTGGGTGAATCTGGGTACCTACCGTGTCATGGTCCATGATGAGAAAAGTGTCGGATTTTATATTTCTCCGGGCAAACACGGACGGATTCACCGCGACAAATATATGGCCCGCCAAGAACCGATGCCGGCAGCTATTGTCGTGGGGGGTGATCCGCTTTTATTCCTGATGACCTGCACCGAGATTCCCTACGGCATCTCCGAATATGAAATCGCCGGCGGGCTGCGGGGCAAGCCTTACCAGGTCATCAGAGGAAAAGTGACGGGTCTGCCAATCCCCGCCAATGCGGAGATCGTTTTGGAAGGATATGTCGACCCGAAAAAGAGAAAGCCTGAAGGTCCCTTTGGCGAATGGACCGGGTACTATGGCAGCGGTCTTCGCGACGAACCGTATATGGATGTCAAGGCCATTTACTTTCGGAGCAATCCCATCATGTTGGGATGCCCGCCGCAGCGGCCACCGGATGAAATTTCCCGTTACCGATCGATACTGCGCTCGGGCTTGCTCAAGCAGGCGCTTCAGAAGGCCGGGATTCAAGGTGTTAAGGCCGCCTGGGCTAGTGAGGTCGGAAATACGCGCATGCTTTTATGTATCGCCATCGAGCAACGGTACGCAGGGCATGCCACTCAGGTCGGGCATGTGGCATCCCAGTGCCATGTCGGGGCTTATGCCGGCAAATATGTGGTGGTCGTCGACGACGATATCGATGTTTCCAACTTAGAAGAGGTCATCTGGGCAATGATCACTCGCTCGGATCCGGCCACCTCCATCGACATTATCCGTAATGCCTGGTCCACGCCCTTAGATCCCCGGATACCGCCGGAAGACAGACTCAAAGGGCAATTGACCAATTCCAGAGCCATTATCGACGCCACGCGACCGTACGCCTGGAAGGACAAGTTCCCGGCGGTGAACACACCGAGCCCCGAGTTCGCCCGCAAAGCCCGTGAAAAGTTTTCCTATCTGCTGGAGGGTTACAAGTAGAACACCGATCTTGGCCCGGGGGAGCGGGCGCCGGCTGTCGGCCTCGCGCTGTTCCTTCCTGCGCTGGAACAGCGCGGAGCTCCCTTGCTCCCACCTTATAAGTTACGCCGGAGGGCTCGAAAGATTTTTTCTGGCGTAATTGGCAGGTCCTTGATCCTCACTCCTAGCGCGTCCTCCACAGCATTGGCGATGGCAGCCGAGACTGTAAGCCCTCCGGTCTCGCCCACGCCCTTGGCCCCAAACGGGCCGCTTTCGTGGGGTACCTCAACGAGGACGGGCTTGATGGTCTCGGGAAGATCCAGGATGGAAGCGATCTTGTAGTCGAGAAGCGTCCCATTAAGGATTTGGCCATCTTCCAGACTAAGAAACTCAAACAGCGTCTGCCCTAGATGTGCGATGGCCCCACCGATGAGCTGCTGCTCGCAGTGCTTGGGATTGATCGCGGTCCCGGTATCACCCACGCTGTAAAGGCTAAGGACCCGTACTTTTCCAGTTTCCGGATCGACTTCCACCTCGGCGGCGGTCGCGGAAGGAAACCAGTATTCGGTACATTTCTCAGACAACCCAGTCTCAGGGTCCATCGGGATAACGCTTGTCTGGCAAACGGCCTCGCCCGTAATGGTTGTGCCCAGGCTCCCGAATTTAGCCAGGAAGGCCTCCGGGATGGTCATGCCGCGCTCCTCGGAACCGCGCACAAAGATGTGCCCATCGCGCGCCACAAGGTCATCCGGGCTCACCTCAAGCTTTGATGCCACAGCGGCGAAGAGTTCCGTCCTGACGTTGGCGGCGGCCGTCCGTACGGCGTTTCCCATGTGGTAAGTCGAGCGGCTCCCTGCTGTTATCGTATCGTAGGGCGTGACGTCCGTATCCGGCTGGACGATATGTATCTTATCGAAGCCGACGCCGAGCTCTTCGGCGGCGATCTGCGCCATCACGGTTTCGGAGCCCTGACCCATTTCCACAGTGCTACTTAGGACATTGACGCTTCCGTCAGCGTTCATGATGACGATTGCTCCGGAGATCGAAGGCGTGAGCACGGCCTTAACCCCCGCTGCGATGCCCTTTCCGCGCGGCTTTCCTGCAACCGTTTTGGGTCTCGGCGTGGACCACCCGATGGCGTTAGCCGCTTCTCTGATACAGGCTCTCAGGCCAAAAGCCCGGACAGGCGTACCCGTGGCAAAAGGCTCCCCCTCATCCAGGGCATAGCGCATGCGGAATTCCACCGGATCTACTCCGAGAGCACGAGCGATAATGTCCATCTGACATTCGTAAGCCCATATGAGCTGGGGGACGCCGAAGCCGCGAAAGGCCCCCGCCGGCGGCTTGTTGGTGTAAATGCAGTAGGAGTCGATTGAGACATTCGGGATTCGGTACGGGCCGGCTGACGTGTAGCCGGACTTGTGTACTATTCTCGGGCCAATCTCCGCGTAGGCGCCGGTATCCCAGTAGACGCGGCATTCACGGCCGGTGATGACACCATCCTTCACTGCCGTTTTGAGATTGAACACAACGCCGTGCTTGGTGATCGTTTGGAATTCCTCCTCCCGGCTAAGCGAGTAGCGCACGGGCCGGCATGTTCTAAGGGCGAGGATTGCCACCAGCGGCTCGAGCTTGGCGTAAACCTTGGCCCCGTAACCTCCGCCCAGGTAGGGAACGCGGACGCGGATACGGTTCAGGGGCAGGCCGAGAATGTTCGCAAGTTCGGTGCGAACAAAGGACGGCGATTGAGTCGCTGACCATACGCTGAGGCGCTGGTCTTCATCCAGAAAGGCCAGAGCCACATGAGGCTCCATCGGCACATGCTGGGAAGGGGGAGAGGTGAACGTATCCTCGAAAATCCGGTCCGCCTCGGAAAAGGCCTTTTCTACATCCCCTTTTCTTAGCTTATAGTGATAGCAAATGTTGGACTTTCCTGCCGGCCTCAGGTGCGCCAGGTCGGCAAAGGAGCGTGCGGGACGGATCTCATCGTGTATCACCGGGCTTTCAGGCCGAATCGCCTCAAGCACGTCCAGAACGGCCGGCAGTGGCTCATAATCGACCTTCACAAGCTCCAAGGCGTCCTGAGCGCTGCGGAGGTCCTCCGCCGCCACCGCCACCACCGGATCTCCGACGTGGAGCACGCGATCAATAGCCAGGATCGGCTGGTCCCGGAATGCGGGACCAAAATATGGATCCACGCCGGGCATGAGGGCGACCTCGGAGCCTGTAAGAACCGCCGCGACGCCCTTGAGGGACTCCGCCCTGGATTTTTCGACGCGGATGATGCGAGCGTGAGGGTGAGGGCTTCTGAGGACGGCGACGTGAAGCATGCCGGGCATCTCGATGTTGCCCACATGGAGGACCCGCCCCGTAACTTTCTGGGCGGCATCGGCACGGTTTACAGATTTCCCGACGACCGAGGTATCTGGCATGGGATCCTCCTCAGGGTCAGGAGATTATCCTCGTCACGCTCCGATTGACCCCAAAGGTTGGAACAAATACAGAATGCTTACCGGGACCTCCTACCACTAGCACAATCAGGTCGTCGGGCTCGTCGATCGGGCGAATACAGCCTGGCATCTCCTTTTCAAACAAATGTGGTCTCCGTTTCTTCAGCACTCTTTCCACATTGTCGCGGGAGAAGTGTTCAATCGGAGTGCAAGCAGAATTAAACAAGTACTCCTTGACGTCGCGCTTTTTAAATCCTCCCTTACTCAGCGTATCCGCATGTTCCGGGGAAATGAGCAATACAG
>Ga0154352_1013_pt1 | contig 26717 bp, 23 predicted proteins | sample RifGroA2_FD_115880 | JGI IMG/M metagenome (GOLD analysis project Ga0154352, IMG submission 115880) | Deltaproteobacteria bacterium GWA2_57_13
AATAGCCCGACAGCGCGGCGGAGAGTTGACGCAGCAGGGAAGCGGCGATCTCCGGTTCGAAGACAACGGGCACCTCGCGGGTCTTGATCTTGCGCGCGCCTAACCGTCTCAAGGCGCGCTCGGCCGCCCTTCTCCCGACGCTCTGGGGCGAAGCCAGTCGGGAAAACTTTCGCTGCGAGGAATACCAATAGTCGCGCTGCATCGATCCATCCCTTGCGGCCACTGGGACAACCGATAGACTGAAAGTGGACCCTCGGTATTCGCCGGCAAAATCGTGGCTGTTGGCATAAATGACGCGGCCGAACTGGCTGGAAAATTCGGCCCCTTCCGAGTTGGTCATGCAGGGGTCAAAGTCAAGAGCCGCCTTTTCGGTCGCGAGGGCAAGCCGCGTTTTTTCCTCGACCGTAAGCGAGCGAGCTTCGCCATCGAAGAGGTCAAGGTCCGGCAGGGAGACCGCAAGATCCCCTGGCGCTGGCAGACCACTATACTCGTCGCGCGCGGTCGCACGCGCCATTTTGCAGGTCGCCTCGATCAGTCGTTCAATGGAGGTCTTGGAAACATCCGAGGTCGATGCCGAAGCTGAGCTCGAGCCAAAAAACAAGCGCAGGCCTAATCTCTTCTCCTGTGCCTGGCTGATCTTTTCGACTTCACTCAGCCGCACCGTGACAAAGAAAGACTCGCTTTCCACCATCATCACATCGCCGGCGGAGGCGCCTTCCGCGCGCGCCGTGGCGAGAATTTCACGGGCGAGGTCTTGGCTCAGGTCTAAGCGTTCCATGTTCATATCGCTACTCGTGCTCGTGGCTGATGCTCGTTCTCAATTACCCGTTCCCGTTCTCCGGTGAAATCCCCCTTTCATCCCCCTTTGGCAAAGGGGGAAAAGAGGGGGATTTGCGGGGACTGATAACTGACCACTTTCCCATGCGATCACGAATCACGATCACGAAACCGTTCCTCCGACGGTAATTCCATCAATCCTGATCGTGGGAAGCCCAACCCCAACGGGAACCGACTGTCCGTCTTTGCCGCAGGTCCCGATCCCTTCATCCAACTTGAGATCCGTACCGACCATGGAGACCCGCGTTAGGACATCCGGGCCGTTGCCGATCAGGGTGGCGCCTTTGACCGGCCGGGCGACCTTGCCGTCCTCGATCAGGTACGCCTCGCTGGCCGAAAAGACAAACTTTCCATTGGTGATGTCCACCTGGCCGCCGCCGAAGGCCACCGCGTAGAGCCCTTTTTTTACGGAACGGATGATATCCTCCGCAGGCGTCTCGCCGGCGAGCATGAAAGTGTTGGTCATCCGCGGCATGGGGATATGGGCATAGCTTTGGCGACGCCCGTTGCCCGTAAGCGGCATCTTCATAAGAGCCGCATTCAACCGGTCCTGGAGATATCCCTTAAGGACGCCTTTCTCGATCAAGACCGTCCGGCGAGTCGGGGTTCCTTCATCATCCAAATTCAGCGAGCCGCGGCGCGACGGGATGGTCCCGTCATCGACCACCGTGCAGAGTTCCGAAGCGACCTTTTGCCCGATCCGATCCGTGAAAGCGGAAATCTTTTTCCGATTGAAGTCGGCCTCGAGACCGTGCCCGATGGCCTCGTGGAGCAGAATCCCTGGCCAGCCCGGCCCCAACACCACATCCATCATCCCCGCCGGGGCATCTTCGGCCTCGAGATTCAAAAGCGCTTGGCGCACGGCCTCTCGAGCATATCGCTCGTAAGCCTTTGCCGCGGTAAAAAAGTCGAAATCGACCCTTCCCCCACCGCCGAACGTGCCCATCTGCCGGTTCCCCCGCTCCTCCGCGATACAAGTGATATTGAGGCGGCTGAGCGGCTGAATATCGCCGACGACCCACCCCTGCGAAGAAGCGACGAGAACCACTTTGTGCTCGCTCGCAAAGGATACGAAAACTTGCTTGACTCTGGCATCGAGGCTGCGGGCAAACCGGTCCATCTCACACAGGAGCTCAATCTTTTTCTCCAGCGCAACCTCCGTGGCCGAGCTCTTTACGGGATAGAGATCGTGCGCCTCTGACCGCTCCGAGCCTACCGGCACGGGAAGCGGAGATCCCTGATCATGGGCGATATGCTGAGCGGTGCGGGCGGCCAGCTCGAGCTTCTCGATCGTGATATCGTCCGTGTAGGCGTAGCCAGTCTTCGACTGCGCCAGCACCCGGACCCCAACTCCGTTGGCGGTGGACTGAGAGGCGTTCTTGACGATCCCCTCCTCGAGACTGACCGCCTCGTTCACGCGGTACTCAAAATAGAGATCCGCGTAATCCGCCTTCTTTTCCAGCGCCCGGTCCAGGACCCTGTCCAGATCTCGCGAGGAGATGCCGAACCGGCGATCAAAGAAAGATTCTGCTCGAACGATTTCTTGTGCCATGTCTGGTCCCCAGGTTAGCCTTTTGGTTTCCCGCGATTTTCCCCTCGCACGCGCCACCGCCACGACTCTCTTTTTCTCGGTTGGGAAATATAGTATACGTAAAATCTCACTGGAACAACCCGTCCGAGAGAGCACCAAATTCTTGCGGAGGTGGGACCATGGGGAAGAAAATTGTTCACGTGGTTGGGACCGGTACCATCGGGGAGCCCTTGATCGGGATGTTGTCCACCTTTCGCGAGCCCTTCGGGATCGACGAGGTCACCTTCCACAAGCGCACCCCCCTGGTCACTGATCGCTCCAAGGTCATCGTGCTGGGCCAAAAAGGCGCCAGGCTCTGCGTCGATAAAGAGCGCTGGGAAAAATTCAAAGAGATGGGCATGCCGCCCCACTATGAGGCCGAGGAGGCCATCGAGAGGGCCAACGTGATCATCGACTGCACCCCGGTGGGCAACGATAACAAGGCGAAATACTACCAGCGCTACGCCAACAACGGGCGGGGCTTCATCGCCCAGGGCAGCGAGTTCGGCTTCGGCAAGATGTACGCCCGGGGCATCAACGACAAGGCCCTAAAGAAAGGCCAGGACCAGTTCATCCAGGTGGTCAGTTGCAACACCCACAACCTGGCGGTTCTCATCGACACCATAGCGCTCGGCCCGGAGAAAGAGGACAATCTTGAGGAAGGGCGATTTGTCTGCATGCGGCGGGCGAATGATCTGAGCCAGGAGGGGGAGTTCATAGCGGCGCCTGAGGTAGGAAAGCATGACGATGCCCGGTTCGGGACCCACCAGGGCAGAGACGCCCACTACCTCTTTAGAACGCTGGGCCTCGACCTCGACATCTATTCCTCCGCCGTCAAGTTAAACACGCAATACATGCACGCCATCCATTTTAACTTGAATCTGCGGCGCGGCGTCGGCATGGATGAGGTCATCCACCGCCTCGAGGCCAACCGGAGAGTGGCCCTCACCAACAAGAAATCTTCCGCGTCCGTTTTCTCCTTCGGCCGGGACCACGGGCTGTTCGGGCGGATTCTTAACCAGACCGTCATCGTCACGCAGAGCCTGGCCTTAAAAGGGAAACGCGAGGTCGTCGGGATGTGCTTCACCCCTCAGGATGGCAATTCGCTCCTGAGCAGCCTTGCCGCAACGCTCTGGTTCCTCTACCCGGATTCGTATGAAGAGCGCCTGAGCCCGCTGAAGCCTTACTTCTTCCAAGAGATCTAAACAAGGTTCCAGGGTTGAAGGGATAACCCTTGAACCCTTGAACTCTTCAACCCTTTAGCCCCTAATCCTTGATCCCTTGCAGCGAAATATCTGCGAAGCGAACCGGATCGCCCACGCCTATGCCCCAATGCCTGGCGAGACCACCTCTCACCTCGAGCACGTACTGGCTCGGAGCTGAGACCGTGAGACTTGAGGTGGAAAAAGGGGTGGCCTCGTGAATGACCCCGACAATTCTCTGGTGGCTGCCGATGAAGATGAGATCCAAAGAGAGAGGGGTATTTTTCATCCAGAATGTTTGGACCGATGGGGCGGGGAAAAGAAAGAGCATTCCCTCGTCCTCCTTCAGATCGCGGCGGTATTGGAGCCCGAGCTCCCTTTTCGCCGGCGAATCGGCGATCTCCACGCTGACCTGGACTTCCCTGCCCTGCTGGGTCGAGATGAAGACGCGGGGCACAGGTCCGCAGGATATCAGGACTAGAAGCGCCAGCATAAACATCGCTCGCCGGCAATTTAACGGTAAACGAGCCATCTGTGCCGCTCCTTGAAATTGGCGCTATTATGGCATATGGCAGATAAGGTCGCGAGCATGCTGACTCCTTTCCTTCTCACTGCTTTGATTCTCACCGCGGTCGGAGTTTTCGGCCACACTATCTATCGCCGCTTTTTGCTCCTGCGGGCCGCACGGCCGGAGCCGCGTTTCGATCGATTCGGCGAGCGGCTCCGCGGTGTGTTGGTTTACGCCTTCGGACAAAAGAAATTTTTAAGCGGCGAACAGCCTGCCGGTTGGATGCACTTTGTCATCTTCTGGGGATTCATCACCGTCGCGATCCGCACGCTCACGCTCTTCGGCCAAGGCTACGCTCCCCATTTTTACCTCCCCGGACTTCATCCGGATGGTCTCGGAGGACCTTACCTCCTGCTGAAAGACACCGTCGAAGGCGGGGTGATCATCGCCGTGCTGATCGCTCTCTACCGCTGGCTTTTCGCCCATCCCCGCCGCTTATTCGGCTTCGCGCCGGCGGAAAAAAGGCTCGCCCAGCAGTCCCACTGGGAGGCCCTGGTAATCCTCTTCTTTATCCTCGGTCTGATGGTCACCGACTTCCTGTACGACGGGGCCCGCTTCGCCCTCGAGTCCGATCCTCTGAACCTAAGCGAACGCCATTGGGCTTTTCTCGGCAGCGCCGTCGCTTCCCTCATGCAGGGAATGGAGCAGAAAGCGCTAAAACTCCTCGGCGACCTCTCCTGGTGGCTGCACATCGTGATCATCCTCATCTTCTTGAACCTCCTGCCGCGCTCCAAGCACTTCCACATCATCACGGCCATTCCCAACGTTTTTTTCCGCAAATTGGAGCCGGCGGGCGCCTTGAGTTTGATGGACCTGGAAAAGGGAGAAACTTACGGAACCTCCCGGATCGATCAGTTTACCTGGAAACAGGTCCTCGACATGTATAGCTGCACGGAGTGCGGGCGCTGCTCCTCCGCGTGCCCGGCCACCTCAAGCGGCAAACCCCTGGCGCCGCGCCAGCTCCTGCTCGATCTCAGGGATTACCTCTACGACCGAGAAGGGGAGATTCAGCAAAAAAAGATTCGCGGTCAAAACGGGGGCGAGATCGGTGTCAATATCGTGGGGCAGGGACTCATCTCCGACGATGTGCTTTGGGCCTGCACCACCTGCCGCGCCTGCGAGGAGGCCTGCCCGGTCATGATCGAGTACGTGGATAAGATCGTGGACATGCGACGCCATTTGGTCCAGGAAGAGACCCGCTTTCCCGCCGAACTCAACCGGACTTTTAGAGGAATGGAGACCAGCAGTAACCCCTGGGGCATCGGCCCGGAGCAGCGGGACGCTTGGGCCAAAGACCTGGATATCCACCGGCTCGGGGAGCATGGCGCCGCGGAATATCTCTACTACGTAGGATGCGCGGGCTCCTTCGACGAGCGCAGCAAAAAAACTACCCGGGCGTTTGTCAAAATCCTGAAGAAGGCCAACGTTAGCTTCGCCATTCTGGGAAAAGAGGAACTCTGCAACGGCGAGACCGCACGCCGCCTCGGCAACGAGTACCTGTTTCAGACGATGGCGGCAAGCCTGATCGAGGTCCTCGACCGATACGGGGTAAAAAAAATCCTCACCAACTGCCCGCACTGCTTCAATACTCTGAAAAACGAGTATCCGCAGCTAGGCGGCAAATACGAGGTGACTCACGCCGCGGAGCTCATCGAGAAACTGCTCCGGGAGGGGCGCATCACGCTGGAAGGAGAGCCACCCCAAAGGATCACGTACCACGACTCCTGCTACTATGGCCGCTACAATCAGATTTACGACGTCCCCCGCGAGGTCCTCGGGCGCATTCAGGGAGCCCAGCTCCAGGAGATAAACCCGCACCGCCACGAGGGGATGTGCTGCGGCGCAGGCGGGGGATGGATGTGGATGGAAGAACCCAGGGACAAGCGGGTCAACTACCTCAGGGTCCAGCAGGCTCTGGAAACCCATGCGGAAACCATCGCGGTATCCTGCCCTTATTGCATGATCATGATGGAGGACGGCTTGAAAGCCAAGGGGATGGATGAAAAGGTGAAGGCGATGGACGTGATGGAGTTGGTGGAGCGAGCGCTGAAGTGAAATAGGCCGGCTTGCAGACAGGGCTCGACATCTAATAACCCCAATCGGAGTAATGAGGCTTTTAAATTGGCTGGCTGTAGGAGGGGTCACTGGTGGGGCGTGGGACTCTTGCCATAGACCTAAGTGTTGCCTGCGTGTTCGCACGCAGACAGGAAGGATTTTTCTAATCACCTCTGGCCGGTCGATGAAACTAATGATCCGCATCTCTCCCTGACACTTGAGACAGGTAAGGGGGTAAGGCAGGTTCCTACATGAAGACCGGACCCGCTCACACAGGTGGCAGCCTTAGTTTGAGAAGCCGCCGGGCGTTTCCCTCGTAAATCTTTATTTTTTCTTCGGGGGAGGCCCGCATCTGCTCCATACACCGGATCGTCTCCCGGATGAAACCCGGTCCCTTCTCAGGATCGAACGGCATGTCGGTGCCGAAGAACAGGCGATCGGCGCCGAAGAACGCAAACCCACATTCCATGGCTGGCAGCGCGCCGAAGAGCGCGGTATCCCCGTAAAACATCCTGAAGTAGTCGAGCGGTCGCCGTCGTAGGCGCCCGAGTGCGGCGGCGTCCTCTGCGTCCTCGGTTCGACTTCCGAGCTGATCCAGGCCGAAGCCGGCACGACCCTCAAAATACGGAAGCATAGCGCCCATGTGATGGGTGATGACAATGAGGTTCGGATGCCGGTCGAAGATGCCTGAAAAGACGAGGCGTCCCATTGCGATCGTGGTCTCATAGGGCCAGCCGAACACCCACCAGAGATCGTAACGGGATCGCTTCTCCATCTGATAGTCGGGAAAATTGGGACTCCGGGTTGGGTGGAGCCAGATCGGGAGATTCAACGCCGCCATTCTTGCAAAAAGCGGTTGGAATTCAGTCTCATCGAGCGGCCGTCCGTTGACGTTAGAAAAGACCTGGATCCCTGTAGCTCCAAGCCCGGTAATGGCCCGATCAATCTCCTTAAAAGCGGCGTCAGGGTTGTTCATTGGCATCGAGGCCACAAAGCCCGGGAAGCGATCCGGATATTTGTCAGCCAGCTCAGCCATTCCATCGTTGGCCAGGCGCGCCAGGTCGGGTGTCTCCTGCGGCGTGCCGATGGCCTCGATGGGCGGAGAGGCAAGGGTGAGAACCTGAACGTAGTCCTCATAGCGGTCCATGATTTGGAAGCGTAGATCCAGGTCAGTAAGCACCGGGATCTCCCGGAACCGTTTCTGCATTTCAAAGCCGACTGCGGGTGTTGAAAGTATTCGCTCGGCAAATCGCTTCGGATAGATATGGGGGAAAACGTCAATCTTCACGATAGCTCCTATAAAACTCCCGCCTCCCAGCAGAAGTGCTGACATGGCCAAAGGCCCCACAGAGCCGTTTTTTGATCAAGATCTTACTTGCCTTCACCACATTTTCACCGATCCTTTGCCATTCAAAGTTCATGCATTGTTTCCTGAGAGAAACCAGAGCTCCTCCAGCGACAGATTGGCAATTTAAGATTTGCAGTCCGGAGAGGCTGAACCGCAGGATTGCGAAGAAAAGGCCGCCAACCTTCAGCCATCTTCACGCATTGGGCCAAAGAGTAGACGGAGTTTTAGATCTAGTCAACGCTTTTAAATCCGGCAGGCAGGTCAAGATTTTGTAGACCTTAGTTCCTTACATCACCCCAACCCATGAGTAAATAAAGAATCTGAGCCGGAAGGTCCCTTATTGTGTCCCCGGATTTTCCAGTACGACTAAAGATTAACTCATCCCTGATAGCCGAGACGCTTCGATAGCTCGCCGCCCCCGCTCAGGACGAGCGGAGCTAGTTCCTTCTCAATCATTTCGCTGGTCAAACGATGGGCTGGACCTGCTACGGCGAGGCTCCCCACCAAATTTCGGGTATAATCGCGGACCGGCACGGCCACAGAAACCACCTCCTCCATAAACTCGCCGTGATCCACCGCGTAGCCGAGGTCCCTGATTTCCCTCAGCTGATGGAGGATGAGTTCGCGATCGACGATTGTCTGAGCCGTGTAACGGGTCAGATGCTCAGGCAGGCTTTTACTCAACCCCTCCTCCGAATTAAAAGCCAGGTGAATTTTCCCTGAGGCCGTGCAATGCAGAGGGAGTTGCAACCCGAGGAAAGCCACTACGCGAACAGCGTTTTGTGATTCGACGAAATCCAGGGGTACAATCGCAGTTCCTTTTTTGATGGCCACGAAAGAGCTTTCATGGCTCGATTGGACTAGTTCATCCAAGACCGCCCGGGCCTGAAGAAGAAATCCCATTTGCTGCGCGTAGGTTTGACCGAGCTGCAGACACTTTAACCCCAAGCGGTAGTTCTCCGTTGCTTTATTCTGCTCGATATAGCCGCGCGCCTCAAGAGTCGCGAGCAGACGGAAGACATTGTTTTTGTGCAGTTTTAACCTTTTGCTCAGCTCCGTCACGCCAATTTCACCCGGTCCGCCGAAAAATTGCTCCAGGACATCGAGCGCGTGTGAAACCGACTGGATGGCATAATCAGACTTCTCTCTGCGGACCATATTCCCTCCCGGGAAACGCATCGGCCAAAAAGGCGTTTTAATCTAACCCATGGCGGACGCGATGTCAATTTCACGGGGAATCCCACGGGTTTTACATCTTAGGCTCGCTGGCTCCTGCGGGCCTAGGGGTGGTAGCGGGGGTCAGAGCATCCATAAAAAGGCTCGAAATGAAACCGATAAGCATCAGAACGAACCCGGCCAGAAAGGCGTACCAAATGGAATCGCCGAGCACATCCACAAGTACGGGAAGGAGGCGCTCGGGGATGCCCAAGCGTACGGAAGGCTCCATCAAGTTTTGCGGGTTCGCCAGCCTCTCGAGATCGGTTACGGAGATACCCATCCCGGAGCGCACTGAGAGGCCAACGAGTTGGCGATACATCTCAGTGAACAAGACGCTGCCCATCAGGCTGACGCCGAAGGCTCCTCCAAAAGTTCGAAAAAGCATGACCGTAGAAGTGGCAACTCCGACCCGAGAGATCGGAACCCCGTTCTGCGCTGCCACCAGCGTAGTCACGTTCACCATTCCCATTCCCGCGCCGACCAAGATACCATCAAGCAAGGCTCCCAGCATTCCGACGCGGGCCCCAAGATTAATGAAGAGACCGTACCCGAGCGCCATGAGCGCCATCCCGGCGACACATACCGCGCGATAGCCAAAACGGTTCATCCCCTGGCCCGCCATGACGCTTCCGCCGGTCCAGGCCACGCTCGCGAGAAGGAGCGCTGTTCCCGCCTCCGAAGCTGTTCCCCCAAGAACGCCCTGAATGTACAGAGGCAGATAGCTGATCACTCCGAAAACCCCCATAGCGGCGAGCGCGCCGAGCGCAGCCGCCATTTTAAACAGGTGGAGCCGGAAAAGGTCCGGCGGGATGATCGGCTCTTTGGAGCCTCGCTCGAGAATAAAGAAGACCGCCAAGGTAGCCAGAGCGAAAGCCGACAAGACGAAGGAGAAAAGGCTGAGCCCATGGCTACCCTTTCCGCCCGGTGCCAGGGCATAGAACAGCAGCAGCAGCCCGAGCAACAGGGAAACTGCCCCTTTCAGGTCTAACTGAGGTTTCCTGCCACTGGCTGTGGCTTCGCGGAATCCCGCCATGATGAGCACCGTTGCAACCAGGGCACCCGGCAGATTTACAAAGAAGATCCAACGCCAGCTCCAATACTGGGTAATGAGGCCTCCGATCAGAGGAGCAAGGATGGAGGAAATTCCCCAAACGCCGCTGATCAACCCCTGCATCTTGGCGCGCTTTTCGCCCGGGAACACGACGCTGATGATGATGAATGAGAGCGCATAGATCGCCCCGCCTCCTATGCCCTGGATGGCGCGAAAGACGATAAGCTGCCCCATGCTCTGGGCCGCGCCGCACAAGGCCGAGCCGAGCGTGAAAATGGCTATCCCGATGAGCATTAGCCGCCGCCGACCAAAGAGATCCGAGAGCTTGCCGAAAAGCGGGGTCGCGAGCGCAGAGGTCAGCATATAAATAGAAAACACCCAGCTGTAGAGCTCAAGGTCGCCGAGCCTGGCCACAACCGTCGGCATCGCGATGCTCACGACGGTGCCATCGATGGCATAGAGGAAGATCACCAAAATCACACCCGCGGCCGCAACACCAGTCCTGGACGCTGGCATGGAAGATGAGGAATCCTGCAAGTTCATTTTTAAGGAAAACTATCCGACAGCCGGGAATCGTGTCAACCTACCCTGGGCTCTATTTCAAAAATTGAATTTACATATAGAAGCGGATCGGGCCTGTCCCGAAGCAAGGGAGCCGTCCGGCACTGAACTGACTCAGAGGTAACGTGCAGATCAGGTTAAGTAGTTGGGAGCAGAAAAATGCAGGCCCATCGGCTCCCGCTGAGGGGCAGGTTCGCTCCGCAGCCCTTAGGGTTCATCTAGCTCCGGGGGGGAAGCCTGAAGGCCTGAGGCACCATACTTTTTGCGATGGGCGTCACTCCTCTTGACCGGTGCCCTTCAATGAGCTAGAAATGCCCCATGATGAGCTGGCTGGAAACCGATGCGGTGATCCCGCTCTGGGGGTGGCGGCGCTTCAACCGGCGTCTGCCCCGTGGCTAGCTCCAGCCGACTTATTTTTGACGAGGAAGGGCCATAGGCAGACCGACCTGTGGCCCTTTTTGTTTTTTCACAATGCTTCGACCGTCATTTGAAGAATTTCGCCTGCTCGCCCGGAAGGGAAACCTAATTCCCATCTGCCAGGAACTCCTCATGGACCTGGAGACTCCGCTGTCGTTCTTCAGGCGGCTCGATAAGGACAACTATGCCTTCCTCCTGGAGAGCGTGGAGGGAAGCGAGCGTTGGGCTCGCTATTCGTTTTTGGGCACGCGCCCCTTTTTGGTCTTCAAGTCCAGAGGCAAACACGTCGAGATTATCGAGAACGGGGAAAAAAGAAGCTTCACGGCCGATCACCCCCTGCAGGTTTTAGAAAAGCTGCTGAAAGAATACCGCCCGGTGATCGTGGAAGGCGTGCCGCCTTTCTTTGGCGGCGCATTGGGCTATGTCGCTTACGATGCGGTAGAGCAGTTTCACCGGATCCCCAATCCCAAGAGTGATCCTATCGGGATGCCCGAGATGTTCTTCATATTCGTCCAGACTCTGGTGGCGTTCGATAATCTCAGGCACACCATCAAAATTATCGATAACGTGAGGTTGAACGGCAAGGTCAACCTGCGCCAGGCCTACAACCAAGCCACCGCGCGAGTCGATCGGCTCATCGCCTCACTTGAGAAAAACCCCACGGGTGTCCAGGCCCGCAGCGTGCGCGAGGGGGCTTCGGAGAGAAACGTTCGTTCTAACCTGACGCCGCCGGCCTTTCGGGCCACGATTCGGAAGGCCAAGGACTACATCGAGGCGGGCGATATCATCCAGGTCGTTCTCTGCCAGAGGCTGGAGACCCAGACTCGCGCGGACCCATTCGAAATCTACCGGGCCCTGAGATTCATCAACCCCTCACCCTACATGTTCTACCTCGAGCTGGATAAGCTCAGGGTGATCGGTTCATCGCCCGAGACCATGGTCCGCCTTACCGGCGAGACCATCGAACTGCGTCCAATTGCGGGGACGCGCCGGAGAGGCGCGACGCCCGAAGAGGAAAAAGCGCTCGAAGCTGAGCTTTTGTCAGATCCTAAAGAACGATCTGAACATATCATGCTGGTCGATCTGGGCCGCAATGACGTTGGCCGCGTGGCAGAGGTCGGGTCCGTGGAAGTCAACGAGCTGATGTTGATCGAGCGTTATTCCCACGTCATTCACCTCGTCTCCAATGTCCGGGGAAAGATCGCCCAGGGAAAAAGCGGCTTTGACCTCTTCGTCTCCAGTTTTCCCGCCGGGACGGTCTCCGGAGCGCCCAAGGTCAGGGCCATGCAGATCATTAGCGAGCTGGAACCTGAAAAGAGAGGGCTGTACGCCGGAGCCGTAGGCTATTTCAGCTACAACGGGAATCTGGACACCTGTATCGTCATCCGGACCATTCTCATGCGGGGGAAAAAGGCCTTCATTCACGCGGGGGCGGGCATCGTCGCCGATTCGGACCCCGAAAAGGAATATCAGGAAACCATGAACAAGGCTCGCGCCATGCTCAAGGCCATTGACCTGGCCGAACAGTGGAAGAGAAAATGATCTTGCTGATCGATAACTACGACTCTTTCACCTACAACCTCTTTCACTATCTCGGAGAGCTCGGGGCGAAAGTCGAGGTCTTCCTGAACGATAAAGTTACGCTGGAGGAGATCGAAAAGCTAAAGCCGGAAAAAATCGTGATCTCTCCCGGTCCTTGCACCCCCAAAGAAGCGGGGATCTCATGCGACGTGATCCGCCGCTTTGGGGGAAAGACTCCGATCTTGGGCGTTTGCCTCGGCCATCAATGCATTGGCGCGGCCTTCGGTGGCGAGATCGTCCGGGCACCCACGATCATGCACGGCAAGCTGTCCGACGTCTTCCACGACAGTCAGACGATCTACCGGGGTCTCAAAAACCCCTTTTCCGGCATGCGCTACCACTCGTTAGTCATCGACCCCGCCAAATTGCCCGCAGAACTTTGCGTGAGCGCCCGGACCTCCGACAACATCATCATGGGCGTGCGCCACCGCAATTATGCCATCGAAGGCGTCCAGTTCCACCCCGAATCTATCCTCACCGAAGAGGGGAAGCGCTTACTGAAAAACTTCCTTAGTTACTATTAAAAGGAGGCCCTGCCGCCACCGGGGGCTCTTTTCCCAGATGTGCCTGGGCCTCGCCTCCCCGGACGGATCCAAGCCTCTCGAGTACGGGCTCATCGCCGAGGAGGTGGCCGAGGTCTATCCGGATCTCGTGGCCTATTCATCCACAGGCGAAGTCGAGACCGTGCAGTATCACAAGCTCAACGTGATGCTGCTCAACGAAGTGCAGAAGCAGCAACGAAGAATCGATGAGCAAAGGGATGGAATGGCGGCGCTAAAGGCGGAAAACGCCGACCTCAAATCCCGGCTCGAAAAACTGGAGCATGCCCTTTTCACTTACGCTGCCCAATAGCAACCGACACAAGACTGGGAGGGGCCTGGCGCGCCAGCGCCAAGCCCCTGCCGGAGGCCAAAGCGAGCGGATTGGCATTCAGCCCGACCAGCGCCCCGCCGATGAAGCGGTTGGGATGATCTATCAGTTGCAGCGGATCGTGAAATCTTTTTCCCTGCCGAGAAGCGATTCGCCGCGGGCCTTGTGGTCCGCGACCTCGGCGTCGACGGTAGCGAGCCGTCTGCGATAAACTTCTCTTACGGTCTCTTCCTGCCCGGTCTCTTCTCTGCCCTTGTCACCCGAAGGCTTATCGCATAGAATCGCGGCACCTTCGGATCCCAGAAAGGATTCCACAGCATGAGCGACCCACGAGAACGACTCCTTTCCGCCCTGCTTCACCGCGACGGCTTGCAAAACGACTTCATCTACTACCTCCCATGGGAAGACTACACCTCTTTCCCGGACCCTCTGCCCCGGACCCGCTTTGAAGTCAAAGAGGTGCAGGAATCCATCCGCCGGTATTCGAATCCGGAAAAACCTGATGAGCTCTTTCGTTGGGACATCCACGGCCGGCTACTTCTTCCAGAAAAAGAGGCCCAGGCTGGAGTCGCGGTGGTGATGATCCATGGCGGCGCGGCCAACGAGTATGAATTCCTCTTTACACCGGATGGTCCAGAGAAATATCTTGACCTCACCAAGATTGCACCCGAGATCAGCAGGGCTGGAGTGGCGCAGCACGTCGCCTCGTTGGGTTTCCCCGTGCTCGCCATCTCGCTTCCCGGCCACTACAGCCCGAAGCCGTGGCCGCCGCTGCCGGAGCGCCAGCCAGAGTTCGTGATCGGCGAAGTCCCGACCCCGAAAGAGATCGCGAACCGCCTGGCGGTTTACACTTTTCGCATGTGCGTCGAGGCGATCAAGATTCTCATTGAAAGGTCCCTCCCGGGTTGCGGGATTTACCTGTGGGGCCACTCGACCGGAGGCGAATACGTCTACCTCATGGAGCAGTACGGGTTGAAGAATAAACTTCTCGGCGGGTTGGGCTTTGGAACCGGCATGCCCGCCAACCTGCACAAGAAATGGGACCTGCTCTATCAGCAGCTTAGCCCGGAAGAGCGAGCGGAAAAATACGCCGCGATCGCGGGGTTAATGCGACGTAGCCCCAAAGTGTACGAGGAGATGCGTTACACGGGGCCGAATCAGCCCTGGGGGAGCGCCGAGAGATGGTTCGAGCTGGAAAATCACCGGCGTCCCCAGTTCAAGCCCTTTCTCCAGGACATCGAACACCTAGCCCACGATGTGCTGTGCGACAAGGTCCGGGAGGTATCGGGCTTAACCGACGAGGAGCTTTTCATCACCTACAGGCCCGAACTCGATCGCTTGTGTGGGAAAAAGTATCTCTTTTTTGTCGGCGAGAACGACCGGGGCCATTGGATCGAAGGGGGCGAGCACGGCGTGGAAAGCCGGGTCGAAGTGTTCGCCTTGAGAAAGCTCGCCCCTTACGCGCATGAGGTCCGGCTCGCCGTCATTCCCCGGCTCACCCATTACGGCCACATCGAATTGTACAACGAGCGCCTGGCCAACCTGATGGTGACAGGTATCAAGGACTATTTCCCCACGCCTCTCGGTTAGAAGCAGGAGAACACCCGACCCCAAAAAGTAAAAAACCAAGGAGAAAAGCCATGAAAGATGCCAAGTTTATCCACGTCGATGGAATTAAAACCCGCTATTTCGAGGCGGGTAAGGGTGACCCTCTGGTCCTCATCCACGGCGGACACTTCGGCTCCTATTACAACGCGTATCACTGGAGCCTGAACTTCGACGACCTGGCCTCGCATTTCCGCGTCTTGGCGCTTGACAAGATCGGACAGGGCCACACCGACAATCCCAACAGCGATGGGGACTATACGATGACGAAAACCATCGAGCACGTCTACGGATTTCTGCGCAGCGTAGGAGCGGAGAAGGTTACGCTGATGGGCCACTCGCGCGGCGCGCTTCCGGCCGCTCGTATCGCCGCGGACCATCCCGATCTCGTGAAAGCCGTGATTCTTCTGGATACCAACACGTTGGCGGCCGACCATCCTTCTACGCCGACGAATTTCTACGCGAAGCTCGACGAAAACCCTCCTCCTACCCCGAATGAAGAGTTCGTGCGGCGAGAACCTGATGCAAACTCGTATTCAAAAACCCATATCACGGCGGACTTCGTCGAAGAGATGCTCGCGATCGCGCGGCTTCCGAAGATCCTGGAAGCAAGGAAAAAGACGGAGCAGCTCATGAATCGGCAGTTTATTCCCGACGCGCGGAAGAAAAAATATGAAACTCTCGATATGATTCGGGACGGGCGCTTGAAGGCGCCGACGCTGATTCTCTGGGGGCTTAACGACCCGTCAGCGCCGGTCGTCCTCGGTCACCAGCTATTTCAGCATATCAGCTATGCTGTACCCCGAACCCAGTTCCACGTCTTTAATCACGCGGGCCATTACTTGTTCAGGGAACACGCGCGCGAGCTCGACAGGCTCGTCGTGAATTTCGTGCAGGAGGCGACCGCCGGTTAGGTATGAGCGCCGACCGACTCCACGTAGCGATCCTCGATGACTACGAAGGGCTGGCTGCGGGCGTCTCATCGTTCGAAAAACTCAAAGCGCGCGCCGATGTCGTCGTCGTGCGCGAGCGGTTAGCAACAGACAAGGACCTGGAGCGGGCCCTCAAAAATCTACACGTGGTCCTCCTCATGCGTGAGCGCACCCGGTTCGGGGAGAAGCAGTTAGCCCTCGCCCCGGCCCTGAAGCTTATCTCTCAGACCGGCCGCAGCATCGCCCACCTCGACCTCCCGGCAGCTACTCGCCGCGGCGTGGCCGTGTCGGCTACCCCCAACGATTCCGGCAGCTCCACCATCGAGCTCACCGTCGGACTGATTCTTGCGGTCTTGAGGCAGATCCCCCAGGTGGACCGCCGGATGCGCCAGGAGGTTTGGCCAGCAATCGCCGGTCGACTCCTTGAGGGCAAGACTTTGGGTGTCGTCGGCCTGGGGAGGATTGGCGCCCAGGTATCCCGAATTGTCAAAGCTTTCAACGCCCGGGTGCTGGCGACGGCAAGGACGCTTACGGACGAGCAGGCCCGCGCGGTCGGAGCGGAGCGGGTTTCCCTCGAGACCCTGCTGCGAGAGTCTGATGTCGTGACCATTCATGTGCCCCTTAGACCTGAAACGCGGGGCTTGATCGGCGAAAAAGAGATCGCCCTGATGAAGCCCGGCGCGGTGCTGATCAATACGGCGAGAGGGGCGATCGTATCGGAGGCGGCTCTGATCCGCGCCCTCCAGGACGGGCGTCTGGGTGGGGCAGGTCTCGACGTTTTCGATGAGGAACCATTGCCGCTCGATCATCCGTTGCGCCAGCTTGACAACGTGGTGTTGCTCTCGCATCGGGGCTACGCGGCGGTGGAGATTTTGACCGAGCGCTACGAGCTCGCCATCGGCAACATTCTTAACTTCATCGATGGCCAGCCGACCAACCTCCTTAACCCGGAAGTCTTCAAAGGAGGTTGAAGGGCTGAAAGGTTGCGAAGATTGACAGGACACCGGTGCCAGACTAAAAGGGGAAAAAACCGACCGACGGGGACACCACTTGGGAACGGAGGATACGAAGATGACGGACAGAATCGGAGAGCAAAATTCCGAAGAGCTCCTGATTTCAGCGGACTCCCATGTCATGGAGCCGCCCGACCTTTGGGCCACACGGGTGCCACCGGCCTTTCGCGACCAAGCGCCGCGCTTCCCGCCGCACAAAGTCGGCGAGGGGTTCCAAAAGCACCCCGGCGGGCAGGACCCGCATGCGCGGATCAGGGAGATGGGGCAGGACGGTGTGAGCGCCGAGGTACTTTACCCCACTCTTGGACTCGACTTATTTTCGCTGGATGACACCGCTTTGCAGGAAGCCTGCTTCCGGGCATACAACGACTGGCTGATCGAGTACTGCCGGGCGGCGCCGAAGCGGCTCCTCGGGATCCCGGCGATATCCGTCTACCACATCGATCATGCGGTGGAGGAGCTCGAGCGCTGCCACAAAGCAGGATTAAGGGGAGCCATAATCTGGCAGGCGCCCCACAAGGACCTTCCCTTCCGCTCCAACCATTATGACCGCTTCTGGGCAGCGGCCCAGGAGCTGAATGCGCCGGTGAGCCTCCACATCCTGACAGGGCACAGTTACCACAAAAGCAAGGATGGCCGGAAAGGAGTAGAGCACTATCGCGGGAGCGTCAATCTCAAACTCCTGGACATAGCCAACGCGCTGTTCGAACTTATCTTCTACGGCGTCCTGGAGCGCTATCCGAAACTAAAGATCGTGACGGTGGAGAACGAAATCGGCTGGATGCCCTTCATGCTGCAGCAATGGGACTATTATTACCGCCGCTTCCGAGAGGAAAATCCGCCGCCGATCCAAAAGGATCCGAGCGAGTATTTCCGGCGGCAAGTCTTTGCCACCTTCTTTAACGACCGCGTGGGCGGGCGAAATTTGGAATGGTGGGGCGAGGATAACTGCATGTGGTCCAACGATTTCCCCCACCCCAATTCCACCTGGCCCAATTCCCGCAAAGTGATCGAGCGCGACCTAGGCCACCTGTCGCAGCCGATACGGGCAAAGCTTCTCAGCGCCAACGTGACCAGGCTCTATCAAATGGAGCTTCCCCAAAATCGTTAGGCATTGATGGACGAGTCGAATACCCAGCTATGAGGGAGACATGGAAAAGGTTGAAGGCCGCTTTCAAGGTTTGTTTGTTCCTCACGTGACGCCGTTTCGAGAGTCCGGCGATCTGGATCGGGAAAGTCTCGAGCGGCTGGCAAGCTACCTGGCCACCCAGCCGGGGGTCACAGGACTTGTTTCCTGCGCCCGCATCGGCGAGGGCCCGGTCCTGAGCTCCGAGGAAAAAATTGCGGTTTACCAGGTGGTGGGCCAGGTGACGCGCCGGGCCGGGCTGATTCACATCGCCGCGATCACTCCCCAATCCACCGACGAGGCGATCCGACTCTGCCGGGACCTCGAGGAGCTGCCCGTGGATGCGGCCATGATCTTTCCCCCGCTCCTGTTTGCGTGGGGCAAGGTGGGAGGGAATCTCAAGGTCCGGTTCTTCGAGGAGATCGCTCAAAGCTCAACGATGCCGCTTGTCCTGTTTCAGATCCCGGTGTCCAGCTATTGGTACGACGTCGAAACCGTTTGCCGCATCGCGCAATTGGAACGGGTGATGGCCTACAAGGAGGCATCGTTCAACCCCGAACTCTTCGCGCAGACGATGCGCGAACTCGCGCGTCAGAAGTGCCGGATGCAGGTGCTCACCGGCAATGACCGGTTTGTCGCCCAGAGCTACAGGCTCGGCGCGGAGGGGGCCCTGATCGGCGTTTCGAATGTCGCCACCAAAAAGTGGGCTGCCATCGATCGAGCCGCCCGGAGCGGCGACCATGAGAGGGCCGTCGCCGTGGAAAGGGAGCTGCGGGAGCTCCAGGAGCTTATTTTTGGTGAGCCCATCGTGGAGGCTGTGTCTCGGATCAAGACCATCCTTCGATACCAGGGGCTGATTCGCTGGGACACCGTGCGGCGCCCCCAGCTCGGCGTGACGCCGGAGGAGAGAAAAAAACTGATCGCGAGTTGCCGCGAGATTGCCGGTGAGGAAATTCGCTCGGAACTTGACGGGGAAACATCGAGTTGAGCGCGCAGTCGTCAGCGCTCTCCAGCCAATTTCTCTCACAAGAGCTTGACGTCCCACGGACAGAAAGAGGCTGCCAAAATGCGCGAGACCATATTCGATTGGCTTGGGAAAGAGTTCATCGGGCTCTCTTCCGAGGGGAAAGCGGGACTTCCCGTGCCCGAGCAGACGGGTGAGATTTTTCAGCGTTTTGACCGGGAATTGCGGGATGCCGGCCTCTCCCTGGAGCAGACCGTCCGAACCCGCCTCTGGGCGAGGGACAGCGAAGGCCGAAACTTGGGTAGCGCGGAGCGGGTCAAGATATTATCCGGCAGGGCGCGATCGGCGAGTTCGAGTTTCATCGCACCGATCCACTTTGACTCGGAAGCCCGCGTCGCTCTGGACCTGCTCGCCATGAGGCCGTCTCAGCCGGGCCTGGCGAAAACCCTGAAAGAGTACGATCCACCCATCGTCCCGTTGCGTTATCTGATCTACGACGAGGTGGTCTTCCTCTCCGGGGTAACCTCCACCCTCCCCGCTCTGGAGAATCAGGTCGCCGAGATCCTTTCCCGAATTTCGGGCTCCCTGGCCGACGCCAGCACCTCATGGGAGAAGGTCGTCAAGGTCTCGTTCTTTCTCCATCGGGGTCAGAAGCTGGAGGCGCTCAAGGAGTCTTTCGGGAAGGTCATCCGGGCGGCGAGCGCGCAAGCGGAATACGCCCTCGTCGACGGTTACTCTGCCGCGGGGAAGCTGATCGAGATCGAGGTCACCGCCACAAAGTAGCGCCGGTCGAGACGCCGCATTTACCCGAAGCTTCGGTCCTCACCACCCGGAAGCGCGAAGGCAAGCAAAGCGATCGTGACCGCAAGCAGAGCGGCGGCGCTCAGTCCCAGAGACCAGTGAACCCCGATGAGACCTCCGAGCACCCCTACCGTCACTCCGCTAAAGGCGCGCAGTCCATTGCCTGACATATTGAAGAGGCCAATCAAGCGGCCGCGCAGCTGCGATGGCGCCAGGAGCTGCACCAGGGTCTGAGCCATAGAGCTAAAGGTTAGGTTGAAAAACCCGGCCAGAAACAAGAGGAACAAAGCGAGCGGATAGCTCGTCGCGGCGGCGAACGCGACGATCGTGACGCACCATAGGCCGGCCGCGATAACCGCGGTGCTCGCCCTTGGCAAGAGCAGACTGCCCCCTTCCAGCAAGAGTCCCCCGATCACGGCTCCCGCGGCATTGGCAGCCAGCAGCGCGCTATAGGCGAACCCCGCCTTGTCCGTGCCGAGGTCGTGGGCGTACTCCGGCATCTGGGCTTGAAAAGCATTCCCGACGAACAGGGAGGAAAGGCCGGCGAGCGCTACCATAGATATAATGGCGCGGTTGCTGGAGACCTCACGCAGAAGCTTTACCGCGTCTTTGAATCCCAATCCGCGCGCCCGACTGCCACGAGCAACTTGCCTGTGGTGTCCCGTATAGGGGATCAGCATCAACCATACGGTGAGCGGGAGGTAGATCAGGGAATTAACGAAAAGCCCGACGGAAGGGCCGAGAGCCAACATCAGCGCGCCGCCTACGGCCGGCCCGAACAGGACCCCCAACTGCCGGCCGGTGGCGTTCAGCCTGACCGCGCTCTGGAGATGCTCCGAGCCGACAATGTCGTGGATGATAAGCTGGCTGCCAGGCACCCAGAGAACCCCTGCCAGCCCGTGAATCACGAGCAGAACACAAGCGTGCCAGACCTGCATGGTGTTGGTGATGAACAAGAGGCCCCAGGTAAAGGAAACCACCATGTACATGACCTGCGAGATCTGGATGATTCGGCGGCAATCATACCGGTCCGCCAGCGCCCCGAAATAAACCGAGAATAGCAAAAAGGGGGTCCAGTGACTGATGACGGCAAATCCTCCCAAGACCGGTGACTTAAAGACCTGAAAGATGACCCAGTAGCTGATGACATGTTCGATGTTATCCGCCATCATCGAGAGCATCGTCCCGATGAAATACGCGCGGTAGTCGCGGTGCTGCAGCGCGGCGAAAGCAATTTGTTTCGGCCTGCGGACGCCAGGACGCGCAAGAACGCCCTCGGTGGGATTCTCGCCTTCGACGTCGCTCGACGGTAGCGATTGCAACTTGAGTTTAAGCGCTTGCCAGGGGGACAAAACACACCTCCGTATTCACGTGCCAGCCTGCGTCTGAGAGCTTAAAGGACGGCAGAAGAGGAAAAGATATTGGGGCAAAGAGTAGCGAAAAATCCCCTCCAATGCAATCCACGACGCAACCAACGGCGCTATAAAGCCATCAGGCGGCAATGAACCCTTGCTATTACTCGCTTCTCGCACTAAGTTAGTCTCTTAACTCATCCAAGTCGCATGCTCCAAATCGGAAAGCACGACTACCCTGCGCCTTCCTTGAGATTCTATCCTGGGCGATGAAACCACAACCCTCCTCCCTAGAAGATCTTATCCGTACCTGTTCACGCGCCTTGGTGATTGGGGTGGGCGGAGGAGGAGACGTGGTCGGGGCTCTGGCGGCCGCGCGCTTCCTTGAGTTCTGCGGCCTGGAGTTTTGGCTCGGCGGCCTTTCATGGGAGCGCTCGGTCTTCGACCCGGTTCCCGGCCCCCGCTCCCTGAACCAAGTCGAAGAGGTCCGCCCGCTTCATCCCTATGCGTGGTTAGCCAATCCTAACAGCCGGACATTCACCGGTGTTCCCTTTGCCGAATCCAAAATGGCCGGGATTATTGGCCGCGATATCCTTCTCATCGACATCAACGGGGGAGTGCAGGGCGCAGTGGAGGGATTGGAGGCGGCCCTGAAAGAGTTTCAGACCGATTTGCTTGTGGGCGTAGATGTGGGAGGCGATTCCTTGGCGCAAGGCGATGAGCCGGGACTTCGAAGCCCGTTGGCGGACTCGGTCATGCTCGCGGCCTACGCCGAACTTGAGGAGCGAGGTCAACGGGTGCTGTGGGCCGTCTTCGGCTATGGCAGCGATGGGGAATTGACGACCGAGGAGATTGAGGCGGCGCTCCAAAAGGTGGCCAAGGCGAGGGGCCTGCTCGGGGCCTGGGGTCTGACGAACAAAGTCGTTTCCGAGCTGGAGCAAGTCGTTCAAAAAGTACCCACCGAAGCCAGCGCGATACCGGTGGAATGCGCGCGCGGGGCCTGGGGAGAGAAGAGAATCCGCCAGGACAAGAGGAGAGTCGAACTTACTCCCCTGACCACGCTCACGTTCTTTATGTCGCCTACCGTCGTTTTTCACACCCTGTCGCGGCCGGCCCAAGCCGTGAGGTCAAGCGCCTCTTTGGAAGAGGCAAACCAGGCACTGCACGCCATGGGTCTCAAAACCGAGCTCGACTTGGAACGCGAGAGATACAAGGAAAAAGAAAAGCCCGGCTAAGAACACTTGTAGATTGGGACAGAACGAGCCCCTCCGATGATCAGCAACTTGAATCCAGATGTAAAGATCATTTTGCTTGCCCGCGGCTTAAGGTCCTTCGCCTTTTCTAACCTCAATGTGGTCTTTGCGATCTATCTAAGTAAGATCGGTTACTCTACTCTCACCATTGGCATCGTCCATTCCGTCGCTTACATCAGCGGCGCGATCCTGAGCGCGCTTTGGGGATTTTCCTCCGACCGCCTCGGCCGCAAAAAGATTCTCATTTTGCTCTCGGTTCTGACCATCCTCTCGACCTCCATCTACATCTTCTCCACGCACCTGGCCATGATTCTCCTGGCGGTGGTCCTGGTCAACGTTGGAGCGGGCGGCACAGCGGGAGGCGGACAGGGAGGAGGACCTTTCAACCCGGTAGAGCAGGCCTTTCTCGCCGAAAAATGCAAGGCTGAGGAGAGAAACCGGATTTTCGGGGTTATGGCCTTCATCGGTTCGGTGTTGGGATCCTTGGGGGCCCTGGTGAGCGGTTTGCCGGAATATCTCGAGGAGGCGAGGGGATGGAATCCAATCGCCTCCTACAAGCCGCTATTTGCTTTGACCGTTCTGTTCTCTATCGCCTTCATCTTTCTTTACCGGTCCCTGAAAGAGGACCCACCCCCCCGCAAAACCCGCCAGATCATCTCGAAAAAATCCGGAATCTTCGTCACGAAGATGTCGCTCCTGGGTATCGTCGATAACCTCGGGGCAGGAATGCTGAGCCCGTTGATCTCCTACTGGTTCTATCTCCGCTTCGGCGTGGACCTCAAGGCGCTGGGGGTGCTCTTTTTCCTGTCCTATTTACTCGCGGCGATCTCTTTCCTGGTCGCGCCTCTGATCGCCCAACGTATTGGCGTCGTAAGAACCATGGTCTTCTCTCACGCGACGGCTTCGGTTTTCTACCTCATTCTTCCCTTCGCTCCGACTTTCTACTTTGCCGGGATGATCCTGGTCGCTCGCTCCTTTCTCGCCTACATGGACAATCCCCTACGTGAATCCTACACGATGGCGATGGTAAAATCGGAGGAACGAGGGTCGGCCGCCGGCGTGACCAATCTCGCACGAGTTGTCCCCTTCGGGGTCAGCCCGACGATTTCCGCCTACATGATGCAGAGCCTCTCACTGACTATCCCCCTGGTGATTGGCGCTGCCCTTCAATTGACCCACGACATCACCTTCTACTACCTGTTCCGGCATGAGAGACCGCCGGAAGAAGCCAGAGTCCGCGAGATCAAGGTTGAAGGGATCAAGGGATGAAGGGTTCAAGGGAATGAGAAATGGCTCTCCCCCATTTCCATAGAATTGTGGAAGAGAGAATCCGGCAGGCACAGCAGGCTGGAGCTTTCGACAATCTCCCGGGGAAAGGAAAGCCCTTGGAGCTGGAGGATCTGAGCTGGGTGCCTGAAGATCTCCGCGCCGCCTATATCATGCTCAAGAACGCTCACGTCCTGCCGCCCAAGGCGCAATTGCTGAAGGAGATTCATACCCTCGAGGATCTGCTGAAGTACGTCGAGGACGAAGGCGAGCGAAGCTCAATGGTCAAAAGCATTTACTGGAAAATGATCCGCCTCGACCTCCTGAGGCGCCGCTCTCTGCCACTGGGAACCGCCCGCTATTACAACCGGAAGCTCGTCCGGAAGTTTTCGTCGAAATAACCCGTTCTCTCTTCATGTCACCCTGAGCCCGCGGCGAGCTGAGTTGAGCGGAAGCCCCGCCCTGACTTCGGCGAGCTCCCTTCGGGATGATCGGTACAGAAAAAATTTTGATGCCTGCCGAAAGCGAAAAGGAGATCAGAGTGCTTTATAGGCCGAGGATAATCCGGACGCGCCTTTGCAGCTCGTCCATTAAATCACCCGGCAACACGCCGATCTCCTGTCGGAAAGACTCATTGGCCACGGCGATCAGTTGTCCCACCAGGACGTCGCTGTCGCGTGCAAGCCCACCCTCGCCCTTGCTGAGCCGAAGCCTCAGGATGCCAGGGTCTTCAACCAAACGGGTGGTGGTAGGGATAACGATGGTGGATGGGTAACCTGCCTCGTTAACAAGATCAGATTGCAGGACCACGGCGGGACGGAGCTTGCCCGGTTTGGTCTTGACGCGCGGGTTGAGGTCGATGATGTAGAGATGCCCCCTCTTGATCTCCATGGACTAATCCGTGCTATGGCGGGCCATTCCTGCGCTCAACAGCTCTTGGTTTTCTTCTCTGTCGGCTTCCGCACAGCGCTGGACGGATTTTTGAATCTCCCGTCGCAGACGCTCCTCCTCAGCCTTCTTCTCCAAGGCCTTCAGGGCGACCCGGATCAGCCCCGACTTGGTGGAAATGCCGAGCTCCTTCCGGAGCCTTTCGATTTGCTCTTCTTCCTTCTTCGAGACAGCAATGGCTCCCATTATGTATTCTCCAATAGATTTTATTAGTGAATTTATAATACATGAGGTCACAGAAATCAAGGATGGACTTTAACCTGCAAACCCTTACCCCCCTTTGACAGCCGTTTTTTAATCTGATATTGGTCAGACCAGCAGACAGCTAGACCTGATCATGCTCAAAGCCATTAAAAAAACACGGATTTACGAGGAGGTCGTTAGCCAGATCCACGACCTCATCCGCGAAGGGAAGCTCAAGGCCAGGGACCAACTCCCTTCGGAAAGAGAGCTGGCGGAGACTTTTAAAGTGAGCCGCTCCTCCGTGCGCGAGGCGTTGCGGGCGCTAGAAGCCGAGGGATCGGTTATTAGCCGGACGGGCATGGGAACCTTCGTAGCCGACCTGCCGATGGAATCGCTGGTTTCCACACTGGCAACCCTTTTAAGCAAAGAGAAGGATGCCCTGGCGGATATCTTCGAGATGCGAAAGCTCATTGAGCCCGAGATCGCTTCTCTGGCCGCGGAACGAGCGACCAGCAGAGAGATCGAGCAGTTGAAAGAAATCCTGGACAAGCAAGCTCAAGAGGTCAAAAAGGGCGGGACGGGAGTAGAGGCGGACAGTGAGTTCCACTTCACGATCGGACAGGCGACGCAGAACCTGGCGCTCGAAAAACTGGTTTCCGCTCTGATGGACATTCTGAGCCGCAGCCGCGAGGAGTCGCTCCAGACCCCAGGCCGCAACGAGGTCTCCCTGGAATCTCACCTCAGGATACTGTCGGCGATCGAATCTCACGACAGAGAGGCGGCGCGGGAGGCGATGCTTCGCCACATCGAACAGGTGGAGCAGAACGTGCTCCCGATTAAAAAAACTAAAAATCAGCTCAGTCACGCGAGCACCGACTTGAGTGAGAGGAGTATTTCTTAAAGCGCTCGAGCCAAAAAAACTATCGGAGGAATCCATGATTAAACGCGTAGAAATCAACTACCGGGGGATTTTCCAGAAGAACCTGGGCAAGAAGATCGGCAGCGACATCGTGATGATCGCGAGCCGAATGGGGCAGAGGGCATTCTCCAACGGCCGTTACAGCGACTCGCCGGAGAGAAACGGGATCCCCTGTAAATACTTTGCCTTTGTTTCGCCCGACCTCTCAGAGGAGGAGCTGGAAGCGGAATGCGGCGCCAAGCTCGAGATCGACGAGGCCGATATCTCGGTCGTCCTGGACGACACGATGTGCAAGGGCGTGGAGCCCTGGGGTTGGCATGGTGTGCGGCCCATCAATGAAAAGGTAGTGAACGGTGGTTCCCTTCTCGTGTTTTCTAGGAAAGAGCACAAAGACCTCCTTAAGTTTATCGGCAAAAAGCCCTACAACTACAATTTAGCGATCCTTGATGGAGATGCCAGTCTCGCAGGACTCTGGGTCAATAAGGACGACCTGACCCACGAGCGGACGCTTGGCGGAATCGCTGCCCTGGACCCGGCCCTGATCAGCATTGAAGCCGTAGAGTCCTATCTTTTGGAAAAGACCAAGCAGAAACATCGTGCTGAGGCGGCGCGCCAGGCCTACGAGTCCCTGAGGTCAGAAGCACCGAAGCCCATGGTCAAAGTTGTCACTCCCAAGGAAGGAATCGACTGGACCCATGAAATTCCCGTTCTTCCCAAATGGTTTGAGATGGCCGAAGGGGCGATGGTTCCGGCAGTGAAGCGCGGATTCGAGATCGGTCCCAGAGGGCAATCGAGAAACGCGATGTTCAAGCGCGGCACCACCAAGAGCCAGAGACCCGCGGTTCGGTTCGACATCTGCACCAAGTGCACCCTCTGCTGGGTCGAGTGCCCGGATGAATGCTTCGATCCGACCAGCGACGGCTACTACGACATCGAATACCAGTATTGCGTGGGCTGCGGCAAATGCGCTGAAGTCTGTCCGGTGAAGGAGTGCATTGTGATGGTGGACGAACTCCGCTTTGAGAACGACGACAGCCCCTATGAACATTGGAAAAAGGACTCGAAAGACTACATCCA
>Ga0154352_1150_pt2 | contig 21658 bp, 20 predicted proteins | sample RifGroA2_FD_115880 | JGI IMG/M metagenome (GOLD analysis project Ga0154352, IMG submission 115880) | Deltaproteobacteria bacterium GWA2_57_13
GCGATCAAGGAAGGAAAGGTCGTCATCTACTCCAGCGGCGAGCCCGATGTTTTAAGGGACTGGAACGCTTTGTTCAAGAAGAAATATCCGCAGATCGATTCCCAATTCGTCCGGATGACCACCGAAGATCTGCTCCAAAAGGCCATTCACGAGTCGGAGGCGGGCCGCCCCGTGGCCGACGTTGTGAATCCGCCGGCCGCTGAGCTGGCAATTCTCCTGAGCAAAGAGATGCTCGCCCGCTACGTCTCGCCGGAAAGCAAGGATTTCGACTCCGAGTTCAAGGACGCGGCAGGATACTGGACGACGGGTTGGTACGTCCCGGAGATCGTGGGCTTCAACAAAGATCTGATCAAGGAGAGGGACGTTCCCGCCACGCTTGAAGCCCTTGCGAGTCCCGCCCTGAGAGGGAAGTTGGGACGGACCCAGATGGGCAATCGGTGGCTGGCAGGTGTCGCCAAGGTCAGGGGCGAGTCCACAGCAGCGGAGCTCGCAAAAAAGATTGCAGCCCAGAAACCGCGCATTTACAACAGCAACACTGCTTTGGGTAATGCCCTGACCAGCGGCCAGGTTGGGGTCGCCTTTGACATTCACATTAATAACGTCGCCAAGTTGGTTAAACAAGGCGCCCCAGTGGGTATGGTGGTCCCCGAGCCGATGTTCGTCTACCCTCAGCATTTCGCCATTCCCAAGGACGCGCCGCATTCCTATGCGGCGGCGCTGGTCTACGATTGGCTGATTTCCAAAGAGGGCGGACAGTCGATTTATATGAACCGTGATCACATTGGTCCGCGGAAGGATACGGAGTACCCTTACAAAGACATGATCAAGCAGGCCAAGACGGTCGTCAGCTATTCGCCGACATTGCTCACGATCGATGTGGTCACGAAGTACACGAAGATATTCGAAGATCTGTTTATTCGCAGATAGCAGATAAAGGATGCCGTTGCGGCAACACGGGCTGTGGAATTGAGAGTCGTACATTACCTGAATCAGTTTTTTGCCGGTTTGGGCGGAGAAGCCGAGGCCGATTTGGAGCCCCGGGCGGTCGATAAAGCCTTGGGACCCGGTGAGACGCTGCAAGGATATCTCGGCACGGCAGGGAAGATCGTGCGGACGATTATCTGCGGCGACAACTGCTTTTCGGATCGGCAAGAAGAAAGCCTCGCCGCGCTTCTGGGAATGGTGCGCGAGGTGGAGGCGAACCTGCTCATCGCGGGGCCGGCGTTCGCAGCGGGCCGCTACGGGCTTGCTTGCGCTCATCTCTGCGATGCGGCCAAGCGGGAGTTGGGGCTCGCGTCCGTGACCGGATTGGCACCAGACAACCCCGCCGTTGCCACCTATAAGCGCGAGGTTCTCATCGTTCCGACCGGAGCATCCGCCGTCTCCATGAAGCAAGCCTTAGCCAGGATGGCTGCAATCGGCATGAAGCTTGCCCGGGGAGAGAGTTTGGGCCCACCCGGCGTGGAGGGCTACCTTCCGCAAGGGTTTCGTCGAAACGCCTTGGCGGAAGAGTCCGGGGCGAAGCGTGCCCTCGCCATGTTGCGCGCGAAGCTTTCGGGAGAACCGTTTGTGACGGAGATCCCCTTGCCCGAGTTCGGACGCGTCCCGCCGGCGCCGCCCGTTTCGGATCTGTCTCGAGCCGTCATCGCGCTCTTTACGACCGGAGGCCTGGTCCCCAAGGGCAATCCCGACCGGCTTCGGTCCCATGCGGCAACCTCCTACGGGCGCTACTCTATTGAGGGACTCCAGGAGTTAAAGGCGGGAGAGTTCGAGGCCTTTCACAGCGGGTATTACACGGCTTATGTGAATGAGGATCCTAATAGAATCGTGCCTCTGGATGCGATTCGATCCCTGATCCGGGCGGGTAACCTCGCGGGCGTCCACCCGACGCTTTATGCGACGACGGGCAACGGCACCGATCCCCGGCTGCTCGAGCGAATGGCCGAGGAGGTTGGTCCGGAGCTTAAAAGGGCGGGCGTGGGAGGCGCGCTCATCACCTCTACCTGAGGGACGTGCTCGCGCTGCGGGTCAGCGCTCGCCAACGCCCTGGAGCGGAGCGGCATTCCTGCGGTTCTGATCACCAATCTGCAGACCGTAGCCCAAACGATGTACGTGAACCGCACTTTTCCGGGAGTGGCCATCCCGCACCTTCTGGGAAATCCCAAGCTCCCGCGCAGCGAAGAAAAGGTTTTGCGCCAGGAGCTGACCGAGCGCGCGCTGCGCTTGCTTGAACAAGCGGTGGCGCAGGCATGATGCGCATGCGATGAAGCGGGAAAACGAAACCTTACAGATGCGGCGATATCCAATCACCGAGGTATCCTTCGGCTCCGAAGAGCGCTACCTGGATGGTCGGCTTACCATCGCGGCGGAGCCCCTCAGGCGAGAGCTGTTGGACGCCAGGTACTTTGATACCATCGATATCGATCTCGTCGCGCCCGATGAGCCGGCGCGCATCATCAACATCATCGATGTCATCGAGCCCAGGATCAAACCGCGCCTGAGCCCGCCCGACTATTACCCTGGCCTGGGGACTGAGCCTTTCCCGATCGGATCCGGCTGGACCAATGTCCTCTCGGGTATGACCATCATGACGACCGCGTTGGTGGAGGGCGCCGAGGACACGGCAGTTTCCTGTGAGCCGGGGCAAACGCTGCGTTCCCGCTTTGCGGAGAGTTGGAATCTCATTGTCTCGCCCCATCCGAAGGCTGGCGTCAGGGTAGAGGAATTCACCCGTGCCGTTTACGTTGCGGGCTGTCGCGCCGCCGTGGCCTTGGCACGCACCACCCTTGGGGTGGAGCCGGAAAAAATGATCGAGCTAAGATGTCCGGGAGATAGCTCTGCCCACCCTCGAATCGGCTACCTTTGCTATCTGTACTCTCACGGCTTTGGTCGACAAAAATTTCTTTACGGGCGGGATTCAACGGGGATTGCGCCCACTGTCATTCCCGTCACCCATCTGCTCGACGGCGCCGTGGTCGATAACGGTTATACCCGCCCGGTTCGCAATTCAACCTACGAACTTGCCAACAACGCGATCGCATACGAGCTTGCCGCGGAGAACGGGAAGGATCACACGTGTCCCGGTCTGATCTTGGTTCCGCACACCCCTGATCTGCGATCCAAGGCGTCGGTCGCCTGGCTGGCAGCCCGTATTGCCCGTGACGTGCTTCGGTGTGACGGTGTGGTGATCAGCAAAGACGGAGGGGGCCAAGCGGACGTCGACGTGATGCAGGCGGTGGAGGCCTGCGAGGCGCTCGGCATGCGGACGGTCGCCGCAGTGTGCGAGATCGCCGGCGAGCAGGGTGACATGTATCCCTTGGTCACGACGGTCAAGGAAGCGGATGCCCTTGTCAGCTTGGGAAATCTGACAGCGCCGGTTGCGTTGGGGAAGGTGCCGCGGGTGCTTGGCGGCTCTCGATTCGGTCGTTCTTCCGACGACCCTTACGGGCCTTTCACGATCCCGGCGGCCCAGGTCCCCGGTTTGATCGACATGATGGGCGGAACAGGGGTCTGTGCCATTGTCTTCTAAGCCTCTCTCGCACGAACTCAGGACCAGCTCGCAGCTCTCTTTTCTCTCGGGGCGGGTCGACATCTGGCGCGCTGTTGCAATCTTCTTTTCCAGCGCTTTGCTGATCTACCTGGTCGCCGTGCCTCTGTTCTTTCTGATCTATGGTTCCTTCTCCACTGCTATGCCGGGGCGGCCGGGGAGCCTTTCCGCCGGAAAATACGCCGAGGTCGTCACCGACCCGCGGAGCTACCGCCTGATGTGGTATTCATTTGTCTATGCCGCGGGCTCCTCTGTGATCTCTTTTGTCGTCGGAGCGGCCATCGCCTGGTTGGTCCAAAGAACCGACCTTCCCAGCAAGGGTCTCTTCACTTTCTTGGCCCTGTTTCCCCTGTTCATGCCAACCGTGCTTATCTCCGTCGGGTGGATTTTGCTTCTGGACTCCAACGTCGGTTTGATCAATCGCATTCTTCAAAGCCTGTTCGGCCTGGAGAGTGCCGCATTCGATGTCTTCACCCTATCCGGGATCATCTGGGTTCGTGGCGTCATCGACGTTCCCCTCGTATTTCTTTGGCTTTGGCCGGCGTTCGTGGCCATGGACCCCAGCCTTGAGGAGGCTGCCGCCATGTCTCGGGCCGGTCCCGCGACCGTCGTGAGAACGATCACCCTGCCGCTCATTTTGCCGGCCCTGGCCGCGACTTTCCTGATCAGCTTCGTGGCGTCGATCGAGGACGTCACCGTGCCGATTTTCATCGGACTGCCGGCGGGGATCAACGTGTTCGCCAGCGAAATTTATCTGGCCACGACCCGCGTGCCAAGCGACATCCCTGCTGCCAGCGTTTACGCTGTGGCGCTTCTAGGAATCACGGTGGCGCTGACGGTGATCTACCGCCGCCTGACCTACCATACCGAGCGTTACGTGATCATCCGGGGAAGGGGCTATCGGCCCTCGCTTACGCGCTTGGGGCGGGCGCGTTTACCCTTGACGGTTTGTCTCTCCGCGGTTCTGGCCGTCATCGTCGGCCTGCCGATCTTCGTGCTGCTTTGGACGTCCTTTAGCCGCTACCTGCAAGTGCCGTCGCTGGCGGGGCTCAGGAACCTCTCGTGGACGTGGTACCAGACGCTGCTCGTGGATCCGATGGTGCTGAGGGGGTTTGTCAACAGCACCATCCTCGGCGTCACCACCGGAATCGTCGTTATGTTGCTCGCCATGATCGTGGGCTGGGTGGTGATTCGATCCCGGTCGCGGTTCGGTAACATCCTCGACTTTTTGGCGTTTATGCCCATCGCCATACCCGGACTGGTAACAGGTCTGAGCCTGATGTGGCTCTATCTGGCCTTGCCCCTGCCGATCTATGGCACTTTGTGGATTCTTATTATTGCCTACGTAACCAGGTTCATCCCGTACGGAGTTCGGCTGGCCTACTCGGGCTTTTCCCAGCTCCATCCCGAGCTGGAAGAAGCCGCCTATCTCTCGGGTTCCGGCTGGGGCAAATGCCTGCGGACGATTTCGCTACCTTTGTTGGCGCCGACGCTGACGGCGGGCATGATTTATGTTTTCCTGCGGGCCTTCCGCGAGCTTCCCGCTTCATTGCTCCTCACGTCATTTGGCATCGAGCCTTATTCCGTGGTGGCGTACCATATCTGGGCGGCCGGGGAGTCGGCGAAGACTGCCGCGTATGGGATGGTGGCTATCATCTTTATGACCGCCGTCGTGCTCGGCGTTCAGCGTCTGATAGGGAAGCGTTATTTCCTTCAGTAGGCAGGGGCTCCCTCATCTTGACCTTTTCCATATGGATTTGCGATAATCACTGTCGGTTCCTGGCACGTTAAGTTGTAGGCGCCGTACTTTTTTAATGTAAATGGAAGTCCACGAAAAAGACATCCAGTACGCCGAGGTCGTCAAACACCTCGCCTTGGTCCTCGACCGGTATCGTCTCTACCCGGAAAAGCACCCTGCGGCGCAGCTCGCGGTGCGAAATGCCATGACTGTCCTCGACAGCCTGCTCCAAGCGGAAACCAACCTCACCTTGGGATTTGTCGAGGGACGGATGGTCGTCAACGACCAGTTCATGGACAGTAAAAAAGCCGGTGTGGGGGAGGTCCTGCGGGAATGCCAGCGGCTGCAGATCGAGAGCTTGACCTTTGAGCGGGGTGTCGGCGAGGCGGAGCTGAGTTCGCTCTTCAAGCTCATGGCCGCGGCGCCGAAAACGCTCGAAAGCGTGGGGGGATTTAGGAGCGCGTTCGAACAGGCCAGTTTCGAGCATATCCGTCTGGGTACGACCCTCTTTAAGCTGGTCAGGGAAGAAGAGGAGGTCGTAAGGAAGGGTGAGGTTGGGCCGGGGGAGAAGGGGACGGGAGAAGAAGCTCCGGCTGAGCGGGCTCCCAGGATAGAACGCATGGAGGATGTTATCGAACACTGCTCAAAAGGGAGCGAGGGAGACATCGAAATCGATGTCGAGCGGCTTTCCTTCGAGCTGGAGAAAAAGCCGGATGCGGTGGCTCAGCAGATGCTGGTTCGGGCTGAGGGCTTGGAGGGGTTGAAGCGTATCGTATCCGGCATGGCCGGTTTTCTAGAGCGGCGTCTGGCTCAACCTTTCATCCGGGAGGGTAAGGACTTCTCCGCGCCGGTCGCCCGGCTTGCTCGGGAGTTTAGGAAGGCTGTGCTGAACCCCGCGGTTCCGGCTGAGTTTAGGGCATCGGCAGAAGGGCTGGCGCAGTCGTTGGAACAATCCGCGGACGCCATCAAGTTGGAGTTAGTGGTCAAGGCTTTTCAAGAAAGCGGCGGAGATGGAAAGGCCCTAGCCAGGATTGGAGCGAGATTTCTCCGCGGCAAGGAGGCCCGAGAGAAGCTTGGCGATCGCTTGCGAGTGAGGCTCGTCAATCTGGGCGTCCCGGAAGACGAGATCGATCAGGCCCTGGCGAAGTTAGAGGAGAGGAAGGACCCCAAGCGATCACGCCAGCTGGAGATCTCGCCGGAGGAGCTAGAAGAACTTCGCCGCTTGCGGGACCGCTTGGGGCAGGAGCCTGCCCTTCCCGCCGAGAAGGAAGCGGTTCAATTCGATCAGGAGAAAAAGCGGGTACTGGACGAGATCAACGCGGCCATGAGAGCGAGCTCGGAGCCGCGCGCTGCTGCGGCTGCCTTGCTCAGCAAGATCGCGCCCTTTTCGCCGCCGGGAGCCGCTTCCGCGGTCCGAGTCATCCATCGCGAAACGAAAGCGTTCGAAGCCTTAGCTTGTCGCAATCTCAATGGCGGCAAGCCTAATGGCTGGCAGTCAGCGCATAGCCTGGCGCGGGTGGTGGTCGAGACCGGAACCCCTCTCGCCATTCCTAATCTCCAGGGCGATCCACGGGCGGAGGATCAGGAGTTTGTGCGCAAATACAGGCTGATGTCCTATTTGGGTGTCCCCCTGCTGGCCAAGATGGACGTCGGCGTGCTGGAGTTTTTCACCAAGGAGGAGCACGGATTCAGTGACGAGGAGATCAGGTTGCTCGCCACGGTAGCGGAACAAGCGGCTACAGCCCTTCACGACTCACAGATCCAAGAAGGAATGACAAAGCTCGCAGATGAGCTGGCCAAATCCAACCGGGTGAAGGAAGAGTTCCTTAGCGTTATCTCGCATGAGCTTAGGACGCCGCTTTCCGCCATCATGGGCTATGCGGGGATGATAAGGGAAAGGACGTTGGGTGAGCTCAACCCGCGCCAGGAAGAGGCCCTGGAAAAGTTGATGACCCAATCGAGCGAGCTGCTCCGAACGATCAACACCATATTGGAGGCGACCAGCATCGAGGCGGGCGGCGTCGAAGTGGACTGCCGTGAGTTCAGCTTCAAGAGTCTTCTTGAGGAACTCAAGTCTCTGTACGATGCGCCTTTAGGGAAAGAGCTTACCCTCGTTTGGGACACCCCTGGCGAGCTGCTCACCATGAAGACGGATAGGGTAAAGCTCAAGCACATTCTACAGAACCTCATCAATAATGCCATCGAATTTACGGACAAGGGTCAAGTCACTATATCGGCCCGATGCTTTCCACAGACGAAAAAGGTCGAGTTTAAGGTGGCGGACACGGGAAAAGGCATGCCGTCGGAATGCCTGCCGATGGTTTTTGACCTGTTCCGACAGGTAGATAGCTCCGGGGCCAGACCGCATGGGGGTTTGGGGTTGGGGCTTTATATCGCGAAGAAATACAGCGAAATGCTGGGGGGGGACGTGGACGTGGAGACCGAACCAGGCAAGGGTTCAACCTTTACCGTCACCGTGCCTTTCGAGACAGTCGTCCAGCCATCTTCTCGCCTCGATCCGTTCCGCCAATTCATTCCTTGACAATTTGCGCCTTTACCGAAGTTGCCCGCCAAGGGGTTTTTCTCAGCGTAGATGATGATCAGTTTCGTATGGCGGGTTGCCTGACGATACCGTACTGTTTGAGCTTGCGAAAGAGCGTGGCTTTGGAGATGCTCAGGTGTCTTGCCGCCTTCGTGGCGTTGTTCTCCAGGAGAGCAAGGGCGTCGACAATTGCCTGGCGCTCGAGCTCTTTCAAGGAAAGGATCGGCGTAGCGGCCCTTTCTACGTGGGCGACTGGATGCGCTTGATCGGATGGTACGGACATTATGGGCACTTTTTCCCGAATCTCATCGGGAAAGGCTTCCGGTCCGATCATGGGTCCCGCTGCCAAGACAAGCGCGCGCTCCGTCGCATTGCGCAGCTCGCGCACGTTGCCCGGCCAATCGTGACGCAAGAGCAGTTGTTCCGCCTCGGCCGAAAGACGTTTTTTGGGCCCGCCCCTTCTGCGCGCGTGCCGATCGAGAAAATGCTGGGCCAACGGCAGCACGTCTTCTGGCCGGTCGCGCAGGGGCGGGAGATTAAGGGTGAAGGTGTTGATCCGGTAATAGAGATCTTGGCGGAAGAGCCCCCTTTCTATTTGTTGCAAAATCTTTTTGTTAGTGGCCGCCAAGATCCGCACGTCGACCTGGATCTTTTGGTGGCCCCCCACGCGCTCGATCTCCCCCGTCTCCAAGACCCGTAAGATCTTCGCCTGGGTGGGCAAGGGCATGTCACCTATTTCATCTAGAAAGGCGGTCCCGTTGTGCGCCAGCTCGAATTTGCCGATCCTCCTCTCCGTGGCCCCCGTAAACGATCCCTTCTCGTGTCCGAATAGCTCGCTCTCGAGGAGGGTCTCCGGAATCGCGGCGCAGTTGATGGCCACGAACGGCGCGGCGTGGCGCCTCCCCGAATAGTGAAGCAGCTTGGCGATCACTTCTTTCCCGGTGCCCGTTTCCCCCTGAATGAGAACACTGCCGAATTCATCCTTCATGATATCGATCAGGGTAAGAATCTCGCCCATCTTGTTGCTGGGCGTCTTGATAAAAAGAAGGTCGCTTAAGGTGGCGACCTCAGTTCGCAGGTCGGGAACAACTCGGCGCAGGCTGTCGAGGAGCAGGGCCAGGTCTTCCTTTTCATTCCCCGTCAATGAGAGATGCTCTGCGAGATTTCCGCTCTGGCTTTTACGGCGACGCGGAGAGCTACCGTTCCTAGCCAGCGCCACCACCGGGAGATCGGGCCACACCCTTCGAAGCTGCTTTAGGATTTCGAGCCGTCTGGGGACCACGAGACCCCAATCGATCACTATCGCCGAAAATCTTTTTTTCCCCTCCGCAACGAGACCCAGGTTTCCAGAGGAAATCTGCTCCGTGCGCAGGCCAAGGTCGTTGAGGGCAATGAATAATGGCTGGTATTCTGCCGAATCTGAAATAATAAGAATAGGGCTCAACATGAGACGCCCATCTTATCTTGAGACGTACGGTTTTTCAAGACGGTCAAGGATGGACATTTCCTCGCACTTGAGATAAATGCATGTCGCATGCATCCTGATAAATTCATAGCGGAATTGTGGAGCTATGCTGAGGAAACGCCGATGGAGCAGCACCCGTGGTTCCAGGGAATTCTCCAGCATCGCTGGACTCGCCGCCAAATCATACTCGGTGAGGTTCAGCATTATCTGCGCGTGCGAACCAATCCCATTTTCTTCGGGTATATCGCAGTGAATGCCGTGGCCGAGAAGCTTCACGGCCTCATGGAGGTTGTGCTGGAGAATTTCATGGAGGAGTTATCGGGGCCGAGAACCCACGTTGATATCATGCTGCAATTTCTCGTGGAGGGTGGGATTTCGCGCGAGGAGGCGGATCGGGCCGAGCCCGCCCCGGGCACCCTGGCTGCGATCGAGATGATCATCGGAGGTTGCCAGCGCCGCTCTGCCCTTGAGGGGGTGGCGATGTTGAGCTTCGTGGAAAGCCAGCTCGGCGGCCCGGACCGCGTCTCGGCCAGGGTGTTCCGTGAGTTGACCGGTTACTACGGCTTCTCGCAGCGGGCTGCTGAGACCTATCAGCTCCATGCCGAGCAGGACGTTGGCCATGGGCAGCGCCAGATCGAGGCGATTCGCCGCTATGCCACGGACGCGGAGACACAAGACAAGGTCAGGGCTGCGGTTAAGTTAGGCTTGACGGCTTTCACGCTGGAGTGGGATGGGCACGTGCAGGCAATGACCGGTCGCCGTGAGTTCTGGAGCGGAACTGCCCCTCTCAGGCTGTGTCAGCCGGTTGTGCGTCTCCCCGAGGATCGAGGCTAACAATTTTGAGTTTTAAATTTTGAATGTTGAGTTTAAAAACTCACAACTCGAAACTCACAACCCAAAACTAATTTTACATCGGCCAATCGGCCGGCAAATCCTGCCTCAACTCCTTATACTCCGGGGACCGAGCGAAGCTCTTCTTGATGTGCTGCAACACGTCCAGAAGTTCCTCGATGTCCAGGTTTAGAGCGTTCGAGACCATACCCGTGGTCTCCTCGAAGCTGCCGCCTCAATTACGAAATCACCCGCGCATTCTTCGAAGAACATTCCGCTCTCGTTCACCCATCGGCATTTGAATCGCTCCTATCGGTGGATTTGTGCGGCATCTGTCAGCGTACGGAGAAGCCGATCTCGTGCTTCGTGATGGCTTCCGTTGCGCTCTCGGGGCGCCCTTGCTCGTCGAATAACACGCGCAAGCGGACAAACACCCTCCAAGGTTCCTCTGACCACTGGACACGTAGAATCAGAAAAGCATTTTCTACCGTGCTTCCAGGCGCCCCGTCACAGGCGACGGAAAACTCCACCTCGGCGCCTCCCTTGGGCGGCAGCTCAAGAGCCCTAGGGAACTCTCGCTCCTCGCACCGAAATTGGCTGTGGGGTAACCTCCCGCCAAAGATGCGGAGCGGCTTCTCGTCTAGGTTCTCGACGCGCCATACGACGTCCCACCTGCCTCGGGTGGGGCTGCGGTCGGCTGAGGCCTGCTCGACCCGCAGCTTAGGGCCCAGATGCTTTTCCCCTTGCACAAGCAACCTGAGAAGCTATCCGATTCTGCATGATCGTGTCAAATCAGCCCTAAATCGTCGGGATGCCCGGTAGGGTTACGTTTACTTTCGGTCCCGAAGCTGGTATTTTTAGCTATCATGTGGTGGGCAGTACTTGCCTTGGGTCTGGTGCTGATGGGCCAGCCGGTGGCCTACGGGCAACAGTCGGAGGGACAGATCCCAGAGCCAGCACAGCAGGGGCAGGATCAATCCCTTCTGGCCAACGTGCTCACCGGCATAAATATCCCCGCCCGAGGGGTGGTCTGCGGGCTTACGGGTGTGTTGGCCGGCGTTTTTATGATGGCTAGCGGCGGGATGAGGTATGGCGATGCCGCCCAGATGTTAAGAGGAGGTTGCTCCGGGCCCTGGATTATCACCCCGCAGATGATTGATGGATCCGGTACGCAACCGACCCCCGATTGACAAATCCCCCCGGAGAAACTATTTTCTCAAGAAAATTACCCAATTGAGGATTGCCGATGCCTATCTATGAGTATCAGTGTAAGAAATGCGGCCATTTCGAGGTGACCCAAAAAATCACCGACAAGCCTTTGGGCCGCTGTCCCACGTGCAAAGAAAAGGTTAAAAAGCTGATCTCCCACACCTCTTTTCAACTCAAGGGAACCGGTTGGTACCTTACGGACTACGCCCGAAAGGACAAGGGGTCGCAAGACAAGGTTCCAAAGGCGGAAGCCAAGGGAGACGGCAAAGCCACCGAGAGCTCCGCGGCGAGCGATAAGTCTTCGTCGGAGAAAAAAGAGGCCAAGACACCAGCTTCAGATTCTGCGTCCACCTGAACGCTTCCCCATAATGAAAATCCGAAATCTTCACGAGTGGGACGTCCCGCCTTCCCGCGCCGTGGAGATTCAACAGTCCCTGCGACAGAAAATCTCCCTACAAGACACCCTGGATTTCAGAAGGGTTCGCTTTATCGCCGGCGCCGATGTCTCTTACGATAAAGGCGACACCACTCTCTATGGCGCCGTTGTCCTGGTCAAGCTTCCGGAAATGGAGATCGCGGAGCAGAGGTGGGCGAAAGAAACCGTCACATTTCCGTATATCCCTGGCCTACTGAGTTTTCGCGAAGCTCCCATTCTGCTTAAAGCCTTCTCTCTTTTAAAACGCTCTCCCGAAGCGGTGATCTTCGATGGTCAGGGAATCGCGCATCCGCGGAGATTTGGTCTCGGCTCCCATGTAGGGCTTTTTCTTGATCTCCCCTCGGTCGGTTGCGCCAAGACTCGACTTGTAGGCGAGCATCGTCGTGTAGGGATAAAAAAGGGCTCCTTCGTTTGGCTCACCTACCAGGGGAAACGGGTCGGGGCAGTCGTCCGGACCCGGACCAACGTGAGGCCGGTTTTTGTCTCGCCTGGTCATCGCATCAGTATTCGCGCCGCGATGAAATTGGTCCTGTCGACCTGTCGCCGCTACCGCCTCCCCGAACCTGTCCGTCTCGCGCATCAACTGGTCAACCGGGTGCGACTGGAAGCCCGGCGAGGGTCACCCTTGCCTCCTTCGTTTTATAATGGTTCCTAGGCCATCCCGCTTAGAAGATCACTTTTCGAACGAGAGTGGCGACAGATGTTCCATCGCGTCGCGTCGAAGGCGCCTGTGGAATTCCCGGACCAATTCGGATATACGGGTCACTAGGGTTGAATTCACTGAAAAGAGGAGGAGACGCAAATGGCAGAGACAGTTCCTTATTTCGTCGCGGCGAATGATCCGGGCCTGACCTCGGAGGCAATCCAGTATCCGGGGAAAAGCGGCAACGTGAGGGCTTACCTTTCGCGTCCGAAAGATGGCGGCAAGAGGGGAGCCGTGATCGTGATTCATGAAAACAGAGGCCTCGTCGATCACATCAAGGACGTGGCCCGCAGGTTTGCTAAAGACGGGTTTATTGCCCTGGCACCGGATTTGCTCTCTCGGCTGGGAGGCACCGACCAGTTCAAGACCCCGGAGGAAGCGATCGAGGCGATCCGTAAAGTGACGCAGGATAACGTCGTCGAGGACCTGACCAGCGGGGTCGCCTATCTCAAAAGGCTGGATTTTGTCAATGGCCGAATCGGCGTGGTGGGGTATTGCTGGGGTGGCGGGCAGTCATTGAATTTTGCCACCAAGTGCAAGGATCTAGGCGCGGCCGTGGTCTACTACGGACGCAATCCCGATCCGCTTGATCAGGTGCAGAATATCGCCTGCCCGGTTTTGGGTAACTACGGTGAGGATGATCCCAACATCATACCGGGAGTGGAGCCATTAAAGGAGGCCCTGAAGAAGTACGGGAGAAATTTCGACATCAAGGTTTACCCCGGCGCCAAGCATGCCTTTAATAACAACACCAACGCTGAGCGCTATCATCCGGATGCGGCCAAAGACGCCTGGGCAAGAACGGCCAATCTCTTCAAGAAAAATCTTGCGGCTTAAGCGCGGAGTTTTTCCCCGCCCGGGATGCAGGCGGGACTGCATGAGGAGCGGCGAGGGCTGAGTATCCTACTCAGCCCTTAGCGGTCATAACTCAGTTCGGCTGGAGTTCCGGCCTCTTCCCTATAGCCGCGCGCGCGACTTCCGGCGTGATCAAATAAGGGCCTGCCGCGGTATCCTCCCAGATCTGCGTCGCCATCTCCGCATCGCCGCCGAAAAAAACGTAGGACAGGCCGCCTGCGACCATCCCGGATACGACAGCAATCGCTTTGATCGGAACGAACCAGAGGTTCCCGGCGGTCACCCCGATTCCCACCGCGGCCTCTTCCACGAGATCGCTGGCCGAAATCCGCAGCGGAAAGAGCAGAACCCCGAACAACAGCATTGCGCCGAGCCACCTGATCGTGAACTGGGACAAGATCCTCATCCCTTCAAAGCGAAAAACTTCGAGCGCAGTAGGTCGACGCCGTGCGACGGGTTCCAATAACGCTGCACGCCGAAATAGCAACAGCATCGCTCGCTATCCATGTCGTTATCGAAGACCCTTAGCTGCCCGTCTTGGAAACGGATGCGCGCCAGGCACGTTCCACCCGGCACCGTCGAGGTCATGATCTCCGCAACGACGCCGATGCCCCATTGCTGATGGCCATTGTGGGAGACCTCATCTCCGACCCGCAAAAACAGTCGTTTTCTCTCTACGTCTTTCACCGGCGCCTTCGCCTTTTGAACCGACCATAACAGTCTTCCCGTTTTCGGTCAACGGCCGCTAGACGCTCGGTTTGCGGGCAAGGATCGGCTTTAGTGTTGAGGCGAGATCGGGACGTGACCCGACTCGATGAGAGGCGAATTATCGAGGAGGCTAGAAGAAGAACACCGAACTGATGGAGCGTCTGCGCGGCCTGCCTTAGCGGGGTTAGAGGCAATTTGGGCTGATGGTCTCACTTCCGGGATTTCGCGAGAACAGTGAGCGCCAGCGGCCCCATGGCTACGGCAAGTCCCAGGGACACGAAAGCAAATCCCCAGGCAGCGGTCGTGTTACCGCCGCCGAGATCGAGCACCGCGCCAAAGACGAGAGGGGCTAAGAAGGCGCAGGCAAATCCGACAAAGGAATGTACAGCCATCGTCGCCCCCTGGTATCCCGGAGAGGCGGTGGCAACAACCCCGGCCGTGATCGCCGCAGAGTCTCCATAAGCCGTTACGCCATGGAGGAGACAGAGCAGGGCTACCAACGCGTGGGATAGCGGGGCTAAAAACCCCAGCATGCAGCTCACCATGGCGGAGGCGAGCGCGATTGCATTGATCACGCGAACCCGCCCGAAGCGGATCGCAAGCTCGTTTCCCCCTATACTTGCCGGAACTCCCGCAAGATTGACTAGAGCAGCGACCACCGTTGCGGGGATCATCCAGCCGGTTTCGGGCTGCTGTAGCGATTGGCTGTAAGTTAGAAAGGCGACGATCCATGAGCGCTGCCCGAAAAGTTCCCACGTGTGGGCGCCATAAGCGATGATGTAGCCCATGGCGGTGGCGTCTTTGAATACCGGCCGGAAATCCAGAAGCCGTGTTTTCGGTACTGAGGGTGTCTCCATCTTTGTGGGGGAGATTTTCCAAACTGCAATGCCAAGCGCTGCCGCCGAGCCAAGCGAAGCCACTGCGAAAGACCAGCGCCAGCCGAGCCACTGGGCTATCTGGCCGGATATCAGAAAAGACAACGCGGCCCCGACGCTGAAGCTTGAGGTGTAGAACGAAAGCACGCGAGACTGGCTCGAGCCCGGAACCAGATTGGATAGGACCTTGAGCCCGGGCATATAGGTTCCGGCGAGGCTTATGCCAGCGAGCGCCCGAAAGACGAGCGCCTCGGCGAAGCCATTTGCGAATAGGGCATACCCGAGATTTGAAATCCCTCCCAGGGCGGTGCAGGCGATGTAGATGCGCCGCGGATCGCTACGATCGGTGAGCGAGACGAGGGCTGGGACCGCAGCCATATAACCGGCGAAGTAGATACCGCTGATCCAGCCGGCCGCGGTGTTGGTGAGGTGCCACTCCGAGATAAATGTGGGCACGAGAGCGGCGAAGGTTGCAAACCCCGCCATGCCAAAAATTTCGGCCAAACAGATGGCCACAACCTCTTTCCAGAAAACCATGGCGTCGGAGCCGTCTCAACACTTGGCCCTAGATGGCCCGGGAAAGATTCTGAGGCTTCGCTCGCCGAGGCTTCACAGGCCTAAAAACTCCGTCGCCACCCGGGCCAGTGCCTCTGGGTTGTCATGATGGATCATGTGCCCGGCATTTTCGATCTCGATCGAAGTTCGACGAGCGATGGCCTGCAGCCGTTCCTTCATGTCAGGCCTGGTAGCCTGGTGGCTTTCCTTGCCCCGAACGATCAGAACGGGACAATCGATGCGGCGAAAGAACTCCAGCGCCTGCCGCAGGTAGAAGGGTTGAGGAGCCACGGTGCGGTGCAGAGGGTCGAATTTCCAAACCCATCTTCCGTTTTCATTCTGCTTCATGCCCCAGCGTGCCAATTTAACCGCAAACTCGGCCTTGAGTCGGGGATTCCTTCTTTGCAGTCGCCGCGCGGCGGCTTCTAAAGATTCGTATTCAGCAAGTTTTCTGTCCCGTAACGCATGGACTTCGGAAATCCATCGCTCCGTCCGTATGGGGGCGTCGGCGAATGAGAGTCCCGGAGGACCCATCCCCTCTACCAGAATGAGCTTTCGGACCCGTTGGGGAAAGGTGCCGGCGTAAACGAAAGATATGGTTCCCCCCATCGAGTGGCCGAGCAAGCTGACAGAGGATGCTCCGAGAGTCTGTATCAGGGAATCCAGATCCAGGAGGTAGTCGGGAAAATGGTAATAACCCCCGGCGCCCACCCAGCCGCTATCTCCGTGCCCGCGACAGTCCGGCGCAACGACCCATAAAGGATGGTTGGATTTTCGGCCCAAGCATTCCACGAAAGGTTCCCAGCTTCGGGCATGGTCCAGAAAGCCGTGAATGAGGATGAGCGGATCCTTTGCCCGTTCTCCCCATTCGAGATAGTGGATCTTCAATCCCCGCACATCGATGGTGTGGTCTCGCGGGCCCTGCATTCGGCTCAGCTTTTTCTCAAAGGGATCTCGACAAAGTCTTTTTTGTCGTCGGACCAGGCGAAGGCCAAGGTCCGCCTGACGATTCGCCCGTATATGGAAATCACGATCTGGATGCTTTCTGGGAAAGTGGGTTCTCCAAAAGGAGTGGCGAAGGCCTTGTCTTCTTCGGAGAAATAGGCCTCGTGGTCGGGATGGGAGTGATAGAAGGCTTTGATTCTGGTCCCGCGAGACTCGGCGTCCTGGAGGATCGCTTCGAGTTCCTTGGGGTCCATGGCGTAAGCCGTGGTGGCCGTGCGCCGGTAGGTCTCGGGATCGAGAGCATGTAGGGTGTTTTGGATGTTCGAGCAGCGGCGCACTTCCAAGGCCTTTCCGTGATCGAGGATCACCCCGCAACATTCCTCGGGAAAGGCTTCCGCGGCGTGGCGGGAAATCTCGTCCCAGATCTGTTGTGTGAGGGTGAGTTCCTTCGTGGCAGGCATCGGTTGGGGTCTCTTGAGCTCCTTCCTTTATCACAAGCCGTATGTCGTTGGCTATTTCTCCCTGCGGTTGACGGCTCGACTCATCCCCGGTGCTGCCGCACGGGGTCACTCCCGCGTTGCCTTTTTGCCATGTGAGCCTGAGAGTCCTAAAACCAAAACCACCAAAATACCCTAAGGAACTCAAGAGATTAGGGGACCATATCAGAAAGAGAAGGTTGGAGCTAGGAATTTTTCAAAGGGAGGTCGCGCAACGGATTAGGGTAACCCAAGGCACTGTTTGCCGTTGGGAGGGCATGCAAGTGAAGCGAAATGCGGAGGCCGGTTTCAGCGGAAGGACTGTCTTTCGCGAGAAGGAGCAGCCTGAATGACCAAATTTGAATGAGCGCGGAGAGAAGATCCTGCTTTAAAGCGAAATTAAAGAGCAAGTCACCGATTAAATGGGACTTATCCCCATTTCCCTTCTACGAAGTATATTTGTGGTACTCTTTCACTTTTTACTTTTTCTTAAGCTTTTCTAATAGCTCTTTTGCCCTTTCTCTTACTGGATAAAAGTTTTTCTTGTCTGGCTTTCCTCCTAGCCCGCGTATGAATTCCGATTGATCGTACGGATCGTTGATCGCGGCATTCTCAATAAACGGGATTACATCAGCGTCTCCCAATTTTGCCAGCCCTTCGATAGCAAGAAGCCTGACACTGTCGGATTGGTCGCTAGTGGCATTAATTAGCGCTTTTTTGATTTTTTCTCGGGAAGCAGGGTCGCTCACCTTTGGATAATTCCTTGGTTCGAGCATTTGACCAAGCGTTATGACGGCAGGAAGTCTTTCCTCACGATTGTTTAGCTTTTGGATTACTGGATCCACTGCAGCGAGACCGAATTCAGCTAATGCATCTGTAACCATTGTCCCTGTTCGTATAGCTCCAAGCAATGCATCGAGAGATCTAATATCCTTAAGCGAACTGACAGCGGCGATTAAATCTGCATAGTACTCGCCACTTTCCTCACCCAGTGGAACGTTAGTTATCCGGTAATCTTTGGCGTATTCTTCTAAAAATGCATTTTCCCTTTCGAGTAATTTAATCAAGGCGAGCTTAATTTCATCTGACTTTTCAGGTGCACTTTTTAATAAACTTGTTAAAGCGCTTCGAGAATCAAGACCAGGACCGGCTAAGGCAAGAAGGGCATAGAAGGCCTCACTGCGATTTCTCCAGTGTGGGTCTTCTAGCTGCTCTATCAACGGCTCGCCGCTTGAGAGATTTGTCTCCAGCACATGGCACAGAAGAAAAAAAGATGCGATTACAAAAATGGGTGCGGATAATGTTTTTCTATACATACGGCCCCCAGGAGAATTTTATTTGGCATAATCCAGGGGATCACGGAATCGCCAATCAGCATGAACATGACCTAAGCCACTCTGACTTTGCGGTTCAACATAATTGGCGCCTGCTTGCCAAGCTTTGTCCCACATGTTTTGCCACTCCTGCATTGTAGCACTTTCATTTTTAAGATCGGCTGCATCTCCGTGCATATGGCGGCTCTGAGGAACACCCTTTGTGCAACTGGGTGGCAAACACGCGTTTCTAGCAGGATTTCTATAGGCACTATTAACAATTCTCGGTCCGCCGTACAACTGCCTCCACTTATCTAAGCCATACCCACTACTTGCAGGGATGACCAAAGGTCTTTTAATGAGCGCCCAACTGTAATCACCTTTGTTTAGCTCTGGAAAATCAAAATATTGGCTATGTGCTGTTTGTGTAAAGTAACTACACAACGGTACAAAGTTGACTTTGTAGAATAAATGTTCCTGAATTATTTTCGATCTCTCATCGCCGCATGCTACTGTCACATCATATGGGCCACTTCCAACCGTTATTGTAGCCATGACGCTGTTAGTCGCCGTATCAATCACGGACACTTTATCGGATGCATAATTTGCAACGTATACACCGGTCCCGTTTGGGTTCACGGCCACGGAAGTAGGGGCCTCAAACCCCATCACCCGTGCTACTATGGCGTTGGTTGAGGTGTCAACTACAACAACTGAGCCACAGACCGGAAGAGTAAACGCGTCAGCAAAATATGCGAAGCGACCATCCGGAGTGATAGTGCCTCCCCAAAAGTGGTGACCATCACAGGGAGGACTCGGATCTGAAATCGTAGCAATGACGCTGTTGCTCGTCGTGTCAATCACCGAGATGACATCCAACTCGTGACCCACATAGGCGCGCCTTCCGTCAGGCGTAACCGTTACGCCAATAGGAAAGGGTTGAACCGGCACCGTTGCAATCACGCTGTTGGTGGCCGTGTCAATCACGGAGACAGTGCCACTCGTGTAATTTGTCACATAAACACGATAAGAGCGATTTTCACTAGGCCCTACAGCTATCCGCTCGGGATCCTGACCGACAGTGATGTTAGCTACCACGGCGTTTGTTCTTGTATCTATTACCGCAACCCTATTATATGAATTCGTAACGTAAACTCGAGTACCGTCCGGCGATAGAGCTATCCCACCCAGAGATGCTGAACCAACTCCTATGACTGCGATCACGCTTCTCGTCGCGGTGTCTACAACGGCGACGCTGGTGTATTCTAACACGTAAGCTCGCGTGCCGTCGGGAGTTGTAGCGACTGGCCAGGCGCTGTCGAGCGTCATGGTTCCGATCACAGTATTAGTCGCAGTATCAATCATAGTGAACTGTGGCGGAGGGTCAGGATAACCAGTGACAGCGACAGCAGCAAAGGGTTGATTTGGTGTGCGGTTAAGGCTGAAGTTCAGTGTGGTAGTTCCAGCAGAGAGCACTATTCCTATCCGAATCTCAGTTGCATAGCCGATAGCAGTTAGCTGGACATCATAGGTCCCAGCCAGAAGCCCTGGGATAGAGTAGCTACCATTAGCTGCAGATGCAGTTGATGCTTTAACCACGCCCCCTTGAAGCGCTTCTACTAAAGCGCCGCTAATCGGACTACCATCGCTGGCCTCGGCGACAGTCCCTGAGACCGTCCCAGTCGGCCCCACCGTGATCCCTTTCGCCGTGACGTTATTTCCCTCAAGGACCTCGGTCACAGCGGTTAGGGAATCAGCCCTCACCAGGATGTAATAACTTCCCGCTACCGTGCCGCTGGGGATGGTAACCGCCTGGGAGTGGGCGTGGGTGACGTTTGTGGCGAGGTCTTGTGTGTGGCCGTGGCTGGTTCCTAGAAGCGTATCGCCAGCCTCATAGGTCGCGTTGCTCGATAGATAGATCCTTTCGGTGTAGGTCTCGGTGACGGTTGTGGTGCCCCGGTTCGCAACGTTGTAGCTCACCGTGAGACTGCCCCCTGGCAGCACCGTTGTGGAGGAAAGAGTGAGAGCTTCGATAACAAGGTCCTTGCCGCTCGGGGAAGTGATATTGAAGGCGTTGCTGGTAGCATCGATGAGCTCTGAGGATGAAGCCGCAAGGGTATAGCCGGTCCCTACACGGTCAATCTTTAGGTCACTAAAGGTCGCTACCCCTGCGGTGGCATTCTTTGTGACGGTGCCGCTTAAGGCCCCTCCGCCAGGATTGTTCTCGATGGCAATGGTAATAGAGACACTGGATGAAGTTACCGTGTTGCCGAAACTGTCCTGCACTTTCACCGTGGGAGGACCAGGAATCGTACTTCCCGCTGCAGCATTCCCAGGCTGGGTTGTTATGGCAAGCATTGTTGGAGAAGGGTTGGTCCAAAGATAGGCCGAAGCCGGCGAACCCAGACCCTGGAGCAAAAGCCCTCCGCTTTGGGTAAATGGGCTAGCGGCACTTGGCGAGTCGGGGGCAGTGGTGGATAGATAAGCTACCGGAGTTCCGTTGACATCGAGGCTTAGCCCCCAGCCAGTGCAGACGCCTGAGGTGTTGCTGTAGCAGGTGCTCCGGTACACCGCCACAGTCCCAGCCCCAGGGGAGGTTTTCATATAACCAATAGCTGGGCCTGCCACCGGCTCCGCCGTGGCGTCTCCACCCAAGCAGTTGCCACTGCCGTCCGCCACGCAGATACCCCCACGGTAGAGAAAGGCGTAGCCAGGTGGTGGGGACTGCCCCCAGGCAAATGGCACAACCCCAAACCATCCTGCTAAGAGAATCAGGGTCCTGATCAGGCGGGGCATGAAGGTCGTCCTTTGAGTTCCTTTACTCAAAGCCTCACTTCTGCGGGCTCATTTTATAGTGGGTAAAATTGCGCTTAATACCCCTCGGTCCGCCAACCATTTAGGCGGTGGCGTCATGATGTATGGCTCTGGAACCTTGATTGAAGCTTTTTCTGCCTGGAGCTGTGCGATGCGCGTTGGGTCAGCCTCTGATGCCATCAGCCGATCGAGTTCCGCGATCCTGGCTTTTGCTGCGTCAATCTCTTGATCAACTCGCACCTTTCGCTCCTGCTGATCCGCATCCCAACTCCTCCGGCTTTCTGGCGGGAGATCCTCAACAAAGATGAACTTCTGGCCTGTCAGAAGCTCAACTGCAGCAACTAAACCCGCCAGATCTATCTTGATCCGCTTACCCAGGTAGACGTTCTCAGAGTAGTATGCCCACGGAAAAGGCCTACCTGAGAGAGGAAGGCTGTTTAAGAAATCCGCTGGGTGCGGGGATAACTGGGTGAAATTGCCAGCTTCGTCGAAGGCGAAGAGCTCGGCGCTTCCGGCTACATCTTTGGCATAGATTCCGGCGGTATTGGCGCCGATGCCGGCTGGATTTGAGCCCTGGGCGAAAGCGAGCACCGGTCCACCACCGGACGGAGGACTCGTCGTCCCGAGACCGAAGTTTCCACTGTTA
>Ga0154352_1004_pt2 | contig 21597 bp, 18 predicted proteins | sample RifGroA2_FD_115880 | JGI IMG/M metagenome (GOLD analysis project Ga0154352, IMG submission 115880) | Deltaproteobacteria bacterium GWA2_57_13
TGTTCCAGTTCGGCATTGGAACGCGCCAGTTCCTGCGCCTGCCTGGCCAATGCCTCCTCCGTTCGCTTGCGGGCGGTGATGTCCCGGATGTTGCATTGAATCACTTTATGGTGGTTGACCCTAAAAACGCTACTGACAAACTCTACTTCAATCTTATGGCCGTCTTTGGTCTCAAGTGGTAAGTCTTCGTACCGGATATATTCCTTACTTTGCAATTCTAGGAAAGCAGCCTTGCTTGCCGCAATTTCTTTAAAAGGACCGATTTCCCAGATTGTTTTCCCTACTAACTCCTCTTGGGAATAACCCAACGTCTTGATCAAAAATGGGTTAACGTCGGTTACCTGTCCCGTGTTCGCGTCGAGAAGTAGTATGCCAGCCTTTGCACTTTCGAAGAGCCGCCGGTACCGCACTTCGGAAGCGGTCAGCGCCTTCTCCACTCCACAAAATCTACACACGTTACCGCTTCCAGTCCGCCGGTACCGCACTTCGGAAGCGGTCAGCGCCTTCCCCACCTGCTCGCGCTCGGTGTGGATTTTGGATCGTGTTCTGGATTGTTTATTCATACTAACCTCTGATACCCCGTTCTAAAGTCTCAAATAAAAAACCACGCCCCGTCGATCCCGCTGCGCTTGGCTTTCACCTTTGCCAAGTCGTAATGGCACACTGCTGGGAGTTGAGCGAGGGCTATGAAGAGCTGGCGGGTACCTTCGATCAGCTCCTTATGTTCACTGGACACCAGCCGCACTAGCCTTGGTGCGTTTTTCTGTGCTTCAGATGCAGCTAGCTGCCTTTCCTGTATTGTTGTGTACAGTATCAACCCTAACGCCGAGAGGATGGCAAGCAGGCCGAGAAGCAATACGCAGGCGCGAAGTCTCGACAGAGAAAATCGCCTCATGGACCCAGACAGTTCTTGCTATGATAGGTTTTGAAATGCGGGAAGTCAAGAAAATTCAACTGTCCGTCGACTTGCTACAGCAGTGAATGAAACAGACCCCCTAACTTGTCCAAGGTGTCAAGGGGAGATGCCTATCATCAACTTCATCGACCAACCGGAGGTCATTAAAAAGATCTCTAAGCATTTAGGTCAACGTACGCAGGCTGCGAGGCGATCAGGGGGCTGCTTTTGGAGTCCTCAGTGGCTGGACCTCAGAAACAAATTCCTAGCCAAGGGGCTGTGCCCCTTGAAATCCCCGAGGTCAGAAGCTAAAAATCATCACTTTCGCAAGCACGGGGCGATCCATCGCGTCTCTCAATGGTTCCGACCAAAAAACGCGAACGAAATTTGCGTTTCTGAAAAGAAAGGTTCTATCATCTTAGCCAGAGCCGGGCGAGGCAGAGGAGGGCTGAAGTAGAAGCCCTGAGCCCGGTCGCAGCTCAGCTCGCGGAGGAAATCGACCTGGCTCTTCATCGTCACGCCCTCCGCGGTGACCTGCATCTTCAGACCGTGCGCCATCGTGATGATCGCCCTCACGATCCCCGCGTCGATCGATTCCCTCGTGGCGTCCATCACGAAGGACCGGTCGATCTTGAGACCATCGATGGGGAGCCTCTTCAGGTGGCTCAGTGACGAGTACCCGGTGCCGAAGTCATCGACATGGATCCGCACGCCAAGGGACCGCAGCCCGCTCAGCGTCGTGATCGCCGACTCCGGATTGCGCATGATGCCGCTCTCCGTCAGCTCGAGCTCCAGCAGGCTGGGCTCCATTCCGGTCTCTTCCAAGACCTGGATCACCGTGTCGAGCAGGCCGGCCTGATTGAACTGCTGACTCGAGAGGTTCACGGACACGCCGATCGACCGCAACCCCTCGTCCTGCCACCGGCAGGCCTCGAGACAGGCGCTGCGCAGGACCCAGGCGCCGACCCGCGTGATGAGCCCCGTTTCCTCGGCTAGCGGGATGAAAACCGTCGGCGGGATGAGGCCCAGAACCGGGTGCTGCCAGCGAGCCAGGGCCTCAAAGGCCGTGGTTCGGCCGCTCTCCAGGTCAACGAGAGGCTGGTAGTGGACCAGGAGCTCGCCGCGTTCGATCGCGCGTCGCAGATCGCTGCTGAGGACCAGCCGCTCGGTTGTTCTCGAATCCACGCTCCGCGAATAGAAGCTGCTCGTGTTGCCCTCTATCCGCTTGGAGCGGTACATGGCCACGTCGGCGTTCCGGAGCAGTGCCTCCGCCTCCCGGGCATCATCGGGAAAGAGGCTTATTCCGACACTGGCCGTCACGAACAGCTCCTCGCCCGCAACGTAAAACGGGGCTTCGAGCGCCGATAGGATCTTCTCGGCGAAGATCCTGGCGTCGTCAGGCCGGTCGATGTCCGGCAGGATCATCGCGAATTCGTCTCCACCGATCCGGGCGATCGTGTCGCTCTGACGGACGCAGCCTCTCAGGCGCGCCGCCACGCTCTTGAGCAGCTCGTCGCCCGCGGAGTGTCCCAGGGTGTCGTTGATGTGCTTGAAATCATCGAGGCCCAGAAAGACGAGGGCGAGGGTCGATTGGTTGCGGCGCTCCAGCGCCAGGGCCTGCTCGAGACGGTCGAGGAGCAGCCGTCGGTTGGGGAGGTTCGTCAGCGTGTCATGATAGGCCAGGTAGCTGATATACTTCTCGGACTGCTTTCGCTCGATGGCGTAACGGATGGACCGCGCGAGGAGGCTGGCTCCGCCCTGTCCCTTGACGAGGTAGTCCTGCGCGCCGCGCTGCACGGCCGCGACGGCGAGGCTCTCGTCCCAAAGGCCGCTCAGCACGACGATCGGCACGTCCGGAGCCGTGTCGCTCACGGGAGCGATTGCCTGGAGTCCCCGCGCGTCCGGAAGATTCAGATCGAGGAGGACAGCGTCGAACTCGGCCTCTTTGAGCCGTTTCAGAGCATCGCTCAGCCGGGACACATGCATGAGATCGAACGGCAGCGCCCCCGCCTCGGCCAGCATCTCCCGGACGAGACGCGCGTCTCCCGCGTTACCCTCGACGAGCAGGACACGGGTCTGGTCGGGGCGCTTCTTTCGGAGGTGACCCGCGGCCCGAACCTGCTTGACGGGGAAGTCACTCGGAATCGGCCGGGGTAAACGGTCCGCTGGCCTGCCCTGGGGCAGCATAATCTCACTTCCTCCCGTAGACTTTTATAACCGCCCCTAAAAACAAATTTCTCTCATTATCATTTAATCCATCTGCTTTCTTAAAAACGTCGGGATATCGAACTTATCCTCCTCATCCGGGCTCAACTGCAGCGAGCTTTTGTCAAAAGTCACCGTCTCCACTGCCCCACTGCCTTGCTTCTTGCGCTGCCAGGTGGGTGAGTCCAGATGGTCCACGATGGTGCCCAAGTGCACCACCTTCCTCTCCTTGTGGTTCGTGGAAGATGACGCGCTTGCCAGAGCCGGCTTGCGCGCGTCGCTTTCCTTCTCACCGAAACCAGTGGCGATGACCGTGATGCGGATCTCATCCTTCATCCTCTCATCGATCACGGCCCCGAAAATGATATTGGCGTCCTCGTGGGCTTCCTCATGGATCATGGTGGCCGCCTCATTGACCTCATGGAGGCTGAGATCCGGACCGCCGGTGATATTGATGAGCACTCCCCGGGCTCCGTGAATCGAGATGTCTTCCAGCAACGGGCTGGAGATCGACTTTTGGGCCGCCTCTACAGCGCGATTCTCGCCCGAGGCGGAGGCCGCCCCCATAAGTGCCAGGCCCATCTCCGCCATCACGGTGCGGATGTCGGCGAAATCGAGGTTGATCAGCCCGGGCGTGATGATCAGATCGGAGATCCCGCGCACCGCCTGGAGCAGAACGTCGTCCGCCTTCCCGAACGCCTCCAGCATCGTGGTCGTCTTGGCCGCAATGCTTAAGAGGCGTTGATTAGGGATGACAATCAAGGTATCCACGCTCTGCTTGAGCTCCTGAATGCCTTCTTCGGCCTGGCACATCCGCTTCTTCCCTTCGAATAGGAAGGGTTTCGTGACCACCCCAACGGTGAGCGCCCCCACCTCACGCGCCAGTTTGGCAATGATCGGGGCTCCTCCGGTCCCCGTGCCACCGCCCATCCCTGCGGTGATAAAGATCATGTCGGCTCCGGCCAGAAAATCCCGGATGCGCTCCTGATCTTCCAGCGCCGCGCGCCGACCAATTTCGGGGTTGGCTCCCGCCCCCAACCCTTTCGTAATCTTCTCTCCGAGCTGGATCTTGACCGGCGCCCGGCTGGCCTCAATGGCCTGGGCATCGGTATTGGCCACGATAAAGTCCACCCCGGTGAGCCTGGCCGAGATCATGGTGTTCACCGCGTTTCCTCCGCCACCCCCGATGCCGATAACTTTGATCCGGGCACCCAGATTGACTTGCTCAACGATCTCAAACATAGACTTCCTCCTTCTCGATCTTTACGCTTTTGCCTTGGTCTCAGAAAAACTCACTAAACCAATCCACCATCCGATTCTTGACCTTATGGAACAGGTTGTTTTCGCGAATCCGGAAAAAGTTCTTATCCTGGCGCTTCATGCCGTAAAGCACGAGCCCCACACCGGTGGCATAAATCGGGCTGGATACAACATCGATCAGCCCGCCCACGTGAATGGGCACCCCGAGGCGCACGGGCATGCCGAACACCCCTTCCGCCATCTCGATCATGCCCGGGAGCAGAGTCGAGCCGCCGGTCAACACCATGCCGGAGACCAGCGAGCCTTCATAGCCCGACTTGGCGATCTCCCGCTGAATGAGCTGAAACATCTCCTCCAGGCGGGGCTCAATGATTTCACAGAGAATCTGCCGCGAGATCGTCCGCGAACTCCTGCCGCCGACGCTCGGCACCTCCACCTGTTCGTCTTTGCCGACCATAGACGTCTTGGCGCAGCCGTAGCGCTGCTTGATCCGCTCCGCCTCTCCAATCGGCGTGCGCAGGCCGGCAGCGATGTCGCTCGTCAAGTGGTTACCACCGACGCCCAGGACGCTGGTATGTTTGACGGCTCCATCGTCAAATAGGGCGATATCCGTTGTGCCACCCCCCATGTCGACCAGAACCACACCCAATTCTTTTTCCTCCGGCGTCAGCACGGCCTCCGCGGAGGCGAGCGGCTCCAGGGCGATATCGGCCACATTCAGGCCGGTGCGGTTGCAGCATTTGATGATGTTTTGGACGCAGGTAACCGCGCCGGTCACAATATGGACCTTGGCTTCCAAACGGACGCCCGACATTCCCAGAGGCTCTTTGATCCCGTCCTGGTCGTCGATGATGTAATCCTGGGGAAGGATATGCAGTACCTCCCGATCCATCGGGATCGCCACCGCCTTGGCCGCGTCGATCACCCGGTCAATGTCTCGCTGCGTCACTTCCTTGTTTTTCACCGCCACGACCCCGTGACTGTTGAAACCCTTGACGTGGCCTCCGGCGATCCCCGCAAAGACCGAATTGATTTCACAACCCGCCATGAGTTCGGCCTCTTCTACGGCCCGCTTGATGGAATTCATGGTGCTTTCGATATTGATCACCACCCCCTTCCGCAATCCCTGAGAGGGATGGGAACCGACGCCGATGACCTCTAGCCCCCGTTCCGTCACCTCTCCCACGACCGCGCAAACCTTGGAGGTGCCAATATCCAGGCCTACAATCAGGCTGCTCTTCTTAGCCATGGCTCCTAAGCTGCCCCGCTGTGTTTTTTACTGTTCTGACCTTGGCGACGACCTGATCCGAAAAGTTTAAATTCAAGCCTGCCAGCCGACTCTCCCGCCCCTGCCACAGGTCCAGGATCCGCTCTAAACGCGCAAGCTTCTTTTCCCAGTCGCCCCAGCCCATGTAGAGGGCCACAGGGTAATTCATCGGATAAAGCACCACTCCATCTTCAGCGAGAAAATGTATTTCAGAAAGGGCAAGAGAGGCTCCCTTCACAAGGTCGCCAAGCCGCAAGGCTTCTTGGATCTTTTCCCGGATGTATCGAGGCTGAGAGAGGAGGTCCTCTCGCTTTAGCCCCGTGAGCAGAGGAAGGTCCATGGGTTCCGCTTTCCCTACCTCCTTGAATACAAACCCGTCAGCGTCGACATAGTAAAGTCGCTCCAGGACCACGATGGCTTTGGCCACCCGTTCCTCAACCTCAATCACGACCCGATGCGGGAACTCCCGCCGCACGACGACTTGTTTGACCCAGGGGTGCTGGGCCACTTTTTTCTCGATCATGATCGGGTCGATCTTCCAAATCATCACTCCGTCACTCAAGCCAGCCATTGCCACGATCTCGCTTCCACCCACCTTTTCCTTCCCTCTCACCTTGATCTCGCGCACCGAGAAATAGCTATCACTCAAGAGAGACTCCATAACCGAACGACCCGAGCGCGCAAGCTGAGGCCACCATAGATAAACAGGAAGCAGCCCGGTACATAAAACCACGAACATCCCCAAGACCAGCCAAAGCCGCCGCAGGTGCTGCCCCCCTCGCTTCCGGTTCTCCCTACGGTGGCCAAAAGTCTCCATGATGCCGGCATCCCCGTACTCTTAACACCTGTTGTGTGGTTGACCTTCTTCCACGGCGTTCACTCGTTCCGGGGCACTCCGCTCTGTTTGCTCTCCGGCCATTCCCCCAAGAAGCGGATCTCTGGCTCGAGTTCGATACCAAACCTCTTCCGCACCTCCGTGCGGGCCATCTCCATCAGCCTCCTCACTTCCCCGGCCTTCGCTCCACCCAGGTTCAGAATGAAATTGGCATGCCGCTGGGAGATCTCGGCCCTACCGATTCTGCTGCCCTTGAGACCCGCGGCCTCGATCAGCCGCCCGGCATAATCTCCCGGCGGATTGCGAAACATCGAGCCGGAATTGGGATAACCGGACGGCTGGCTCCGCTTTCTTTTCGCCACCAGCTCCCTGACCCTTAAGGCCACTTCTTCAGCCTTGTCTTTGACCAAGCGCAGCTGCACCCGCGTGACGATGGTCCCCGGCGGGAGATTGGAGCTGCGGTACGAAAAAACCATCTCGCCTCTTGGTAGCTCAATCACCTGACCGCGAGACGTCATGCCTTCTACCCGATCGACAATTTTCTCTATCTCCGTTCCATAGGCGCCAGCGTTCATGACCAAAGCCCCCCCCACGCTCCCCGGGATTCCCTCGGCAAATTCAAGCCCGCTGTGTCCCCGCCGGGCCGCCTCCCGAACCAGGCGGCTCACAGGATAGGCGGCTCCGACCAGGACGAGGACCTCCCCACCCTTCTCCGTCCAGAGAACCTGCTGAAACTCCCGTCCCAGACGGAGCACGGCTCCGCGCACCCCGAGGTCGCTCACCAGCACATTGCTCCCCTTCCCGAGAAGGCAAATGCCAATACCATGACTGTGAAGAAGCTCCAGTGTCCGGGTCAACGCCGCCCGGTCCTCGACTTCCAGGAAATAGTCGGCCGGGCCTCCGATCTTGATCGAGGTATACGGAGCCAGCGGCTCGCCGGTCCGGACCTTTAAGCCGGGGATAAGGCACATCTCCTCCGTTAGGGATGTCTGCGCTGTCTCTTTTTTCATCGGAACCATCAATTTCGTGCCAGTGGCTCGTGTTCGTGCTCGTCGTATGCAAGAAAAACAGGGAATTCCGAGCACGAGAAACGAACACGATCACGTCCCTTCATCTCTCCAATGCCTCAACGAGCTCTTCTCCCACTTTGTAAATATCGCCGGCTCCCAAGGTCAGAACGATATCGCCGGCTTTAAGCTCGGACAGCAACCCCGACACAATCTCGTGCTTATCGGGGGCGAACTCGACCTCCAAGTGACCGCGGCGCTTGATCGCTTGGTAGAGGGCTTCTCCGCTTACCCCCGCGATCGGTTCCTCGCCGGCCGCATAGACCTCGGTAAGGATCAACCGGTCGGCCGCATCGAAGCAGGTCAAAAATTCATCGAAGAGATCTTTCGTCCGGCTATAGCGGTGCGGTTGAAAAAGCACCGTCAACGGACGCTTCCAGCTATCGCGAATCGCCTGCAACGTGACCTGAATTTCCACGGGATGATGGCCGTAGTCGTCGATCACCAGGATCCCTTTAGGCTCCCCTTTGATCTCAAAGCGGCGGTGGATACCCGAGAAGGCATCCAGAGCCTCCGCCACCCGGGAGAAAGAAATCTCCAGCTCCTGGGCTACGGCCACCGCCGCCAATGCATTGGTAGCCGTATGTCGCCCCGGAAGGTGGAGCCGCAGCCTTCCTAGCGGTTTGGCGCGATAGGTCACGGAGAATTGCACCTCCATGGCCTGAAACTTGAGATCGCGTGCGCAAAAATCGGCCTCGGGGGAGAGCCCGTAGGTGGCAAAACGCTTCTTGACCTTGGGAACAAGCGCTCGGACATTAGCGTTGTCGAGACATAGGATGGCCAGCCCGTAGAAAGGCACCTTATTGATGAAGGCGAGAAAGCTATCCATGAGCTGGTCCATCGTCTGGTAAAATTCCATGTGCTCGCGGTCGATATTAGTGACTACCGCGATCGTCGGGGAAAGAAGCAGAAACGTGCCGTCGCTCTCATCCGCCTCCGCCACCAGGATCTCCCCCTCCCCCAATTGGGCGTTGCTCCCAAGCGACCTCACTCTCCCTCCGATAACCATTGTCGGGTCGAGACCGGCAGCGCTCAACGCCGCAGCGATCATCGAAGTGGTGGTGGTCTTGCCGTGGGTTCCCGCCACGGCTACGCCATATTTCATGCGCATGAGCTCCGCGAGCATCTCGGCGCGCGGGATCACCGGGATGTTACGCCGGCGCGCCTCCAAAACCTCCGGGTTAGAAAATTTCACCGCCGTCGAGATCACGACCACCGAAAGGTTTCCCGAGAGATTCCCCTCTCCGTGACCGATGAACACTTGCGCACCCCGGGACTTGAGCCTCTGAGTCAATTCACTCTCGCGCAGATCCGAGCCGCTGACCGTGTAGCCAAGGTTGAGCAGAACCTCTGCGATGCCGCTCATGCCGATGCCACCGATGCCGACGAAGTGAACCTTATGTTTTTTCTCCAGCACGGCTCAACTGCAGGCACGAGGCACGAGGCAACAGGCAATAGTGAATACTTTTTGATTTCGCTCGCGCCTCACGCCTTACGCCTCACGCCTTTCTATTAAAGCCAAACACTCGTCGACGATCTGCCTCGCCGCCTGCGGCTTTCCTAATCCCCGCGCGGCATGCCCCATGATCTCCAGCCGCTGGCGGTCCTGGTACAGCGTGCGGATCGACGCCGCCAGCTTTTCCCCGTCCAGCTCCCGATCGAGAATCATCTCGGCCGCCCCGCGCTCTCTCAATGCCTGAGCGTTCCATCTCTGGTGATCGTAAGCCGCGTAGGGATAGGGAACCAGAATGGCCGCCTTGCCGAAGGCAGTGAGCTCCGCCAGCGTGCCAGCCCCGGCCCGGCAGAGCACCAGATCCGCGCGTGCATAGGCTTCATCCATCCTCTCGATGAAGGGCAAAACCTCAGCTTCAATCGGGAGGAGCCTGTAGGCGTAGCGGATCGTAGCTAAATCCGCCTCCCCGGTCTGGTGAATGACCCGCAGATCGGGGGCGAGATCGCGCAGTTTTTTTAGCGCCTCGACCACGCCGAGATTGATCCGGTGGGCCCCGGCGCTCCCGCCGAAGACCAGCAGAGTAAACTTCTCATCTCGGGCGACCTTGGGAAGCCCCTGCCAGCGCACCGGGTTTCCCGTGACCACGACCTTTCCGCGGGGAAAAAAGGCGCTGCTCTCGTCATAGGCGGTGAAAATGCAATCGACCAGCTTTCCCAAAATCCGGTTCGTGAATCCAGGGCGAAGATTCTGCTCCATGATGGCGCAGCGGATTCTTTGCAGCTTGCCCGCGAGCAGAACCGGCCCCGACGAGTAGCCTCCTAAGCCGATGACGCAATCGGGCCGGAAGCGGCGCAAAATTCCCAGCGAGCGCCAGACGCTGAGGGGAAGACCGTACAGAGCCTCCGCCAAACCCCGCAGCCCTCTCCCTTTCAACCCCTTGATCGGAATCGTCTCCAGCTGAAATCCCTCGCGGGGGACGATTCGGTGCTCGATCCCCTGCTTGGTCCCGACAAACATAATCTTTATCATCTGGTCTCGCCGCTGAAACTCGCGTGCCACGGCCAGTCCGGGGAATAGGTGCCCACCGGTCCCCCCTCCAGCCATGATCAAGCGCATGGTTACGTTCCCCTGCGCGATAAACTGAGCAGTATTCCTGCCTCCGTCAAATTCATAACCATGGCCGAGCCGCCGTAGCTGATAAACGGGAGCACCAAGCCCTTCGTGGGCATGAGCCCGATCACGACTCCCATGTGGATCAACGCCTGTAGCCCCAGCAGGCTCGTCAGACCAAAGGCCAAATACTGGGCAAAGGGGTCATCGATTCTTGACGTCAATAGCAAGCCTCGCAGGATGATAATGCCAAACAGCCCTAGCACCATCACAGCCCCCAGCAGTCCCAGCTCCTCCCCGATCACGGAGAAGATGAAATCAGTATGGGCCTCGGGCAAATAAAAGAGCTTCTGGCGGCTCTCGCCCAGGCCGCGGCCCCAAAGCTGGCCGGAGCCGAACGCGATGTAGGACTGAATAATCTGAAAGCCGCTGTTCGAGGCGTCCCTCCAGGGGTCGAGGAAGACGAGGAAACGCCGCAGACGGTATTCGGAGCCGATCACCGCGAGCCCCAAAACCGGCAGCGCCATCACCCCGATAAGCAAAAGATGAACGGACTTGGCCCCACCGACAAAGAGCATGAAAACCAGGATCAGACCAAGGATCAGAGCGGTTCCCAAATCGGGCTCTAAAAGGAGCAGCCCCAGAAACAGACCGCCGATGATGAGGTGGGGAAGAATGCCGATTGAAAAGGTCTGTACCTTCGGCCCTTTCTTGGCCAGGGAATGGGCGAGATAAAGGATGAGCGCGACTTTAGCGAGCTCTGCTGGTTGAAAGGCAAAGCCACCGAGGGGAAGCCAGCGGCGCGCGCCGCCGCGCGACAGTCCGATTCCCGGAATCAAAACCAGACACAACCCGACCAGGCCGAACACGAGGAGCGGGTAGGCAAAACGGCGATAGGCGTGTGACGGAACCAGCGCAGAGATAAAGAGCGCGGCCATTCCCACGGTCATGGCGGTCATCTGCTTGCGGAACAAATAGGTAGCGTCAGAATAACGCTCTTGAGCAAAAAGGTAGCTGGTGCTGAGCACCATGATGATCCCTACGGCCAGCAAGGCGGCCACTGCGAAAAAGATCCAGCCGTCGATTCTCGTGCCTTGCCTCATAGCTCCCGCACCAAAGCTTTAAAGACTCTGCCTCTCTCCACGTAGTTTAGAAACATGTCGAAACTCGAACACGCAGGGGAAAGAAGCACGACATCTCCCGGACGAGCGCTCCGAGCGGCCTCGCCAACCGCCTCCTCCAGACTTCCCACAACGACCGTATCGACTAAATGGCCCAACGCAGCGCGGATCCGCTCCTTCGCGGCGCCGAAAAGGACGAGCCTTTTGACCTTTGCCCTCACCTCCCCCTCCAAAATCCGGTAATCCCCTCCCTTATCGACGCCTCCGGCCAGAAGGACTACGGGGGCAGAGAAGCTCATCAGGGACTTGAGCACGGCCCCAACGTTGGTGCCTTTGGAATCGTTATAGAACCGTATGCCACCCTTCTCGCGGACAAATTCAAGGCGGTGCTCAAGGCCCGGAAATACTTCGATCACTCCCTGGATGGTCAGTGCCGGCACACCGATTGCCTTCGCCACAGCCACCACCGCCATGAGATTTTCTACATTGTGGACCCCCTGGATTTTAACGTTGCCCAGGGGAAATCTTTCCTCTCGGGCGGCGCCGCGCCAGACGATCTCGCTCGCCGTGGCATAGACCCCCTGCTCCACCTCCGCCCCGCCAAACGAGATCACCCGCCCGCGAAGCCCGCTCCCCATCGACCACACGATGGGGTCATCCCGATTCAGCACCGCTACATCCTCTTTCTTCTGGGCTGCGAAAATTCGCTCCTTGGCTCGATAGTAAGAGGCAAAGTCTTCATAGCGATCGAGATGGTCTTCCGTCAGGTTCAGCAGCACCGCGATTCTCGGACGGAACTGCTCCACCCATTCGAGTTGGAAGCTGCTCACCTCCACCGCCCCCCACTCCCAGTCTCCGCCGACGAAGCCAATCAGCGGGGCGCCGATATTGCCTCCGACAAACGCCTTGATCCCCTGCGCCTTGAAGATCTCTCCGACCAGAGTCGTGGTCGTGCTCTTGCCGTTGGTGCCGGTGATCGCCACCAGAGGCGCCTTAAGGAAGCGGTAGGCGAGCTCGATCTCGCTAAGAATCTTGATCCCTCTCCCGCCGGCTTCCCGCAGCAGAGGATTTCCGGGCGCAACCCCCGGGCTGGGAATGACGATCTCGACTCCATCCAACCAAGCCGCTTCTTCACCGCCGAGGAAGAAACGAATGGGCAGATCCGAAAGGGCCTCCACTTCGCCCCGCAACTCACCCTCGGCTCGATAGTCGCTAACGCAAACATCGGCCCCCTGCCGCGCCAGAAAGCGCGCCACCTCTCGCCCCGTACGCGCCAGCCCCAGGACCAGGACTTTTTTGCCCTTCAGTTCCATAGTCTTAGTTGGCAACTCAGAAAAAAAGTTCAAATCGTTTAAATCGTTCAAGTCGTTAACGCTTTGAACGGCTTGAACGTATTGAACATCTTCAACGTCTCTCATCTGAGCTTCAACGTACTCAACGCTACCAGCGAACAAATAATCGAGATGATCCAAAAACGCACGATGATCTGTGGCTCGGGCCAACCCTTGAGCTCGTAGTGATGGTGAATGGGCGCCATGAGAAAAACCCGCTTGCGCCTGAGCTTGTAGGAGAGGACCTGGAAGATCACCGAGAGCGCCTCGATGACGAAGACGCCGCCGACGATGACGAGCAGGATCTCGTTCTTGGTCATCGCCGCAACGATGCCCAGTGCCGCGCCCAGTGACAGCGACCCCACATCGCCCATGAACATCTGCGCCGGATAGGCGTTAAACCAGAGAAAGCCCAACCCGGAGGCGACAATCGCCGCACAGAAAATGCTGAGCTCGCCCACTCCCGCCACGTAAGGGATCTGCAGGTATTCCGCGAGTTTGAGATGACCCGTCACGTAGGCGATGAAGGCGTAGGTCCCCGCCGCGGTCATGACGGGCCCGATGGCCAGGCCGTCGAGACCATCGGTCAGATTGACAGCGTTGGAGGCGCCCACGATCACGAGCATGCAGAACGGGATGTACCAGAGGCCCAGGTCGGGACGGATGTTTTTGAAAAAGGGCACCCCCAAGACACTGCTGAAGTCCGGCACTCGGTAAAGCACCAGGGCCGCGACGAACGCCACCGCCAGCTGGAGGAGCATTTTGGTCCGGGCAGTCAGGCCTTTGCTGCTTTTGCGTCCAAGCTTCAAGGCATCATCAGCAAAACCAATGGCGCCGAAGCCGACCGTCACAGCCATCGCAAGCGTAACGTAGAGGTTGGTGATATCGGCGAGCAGGACAGTGGCAAGAAACAGGGCGAGGATGATCAACGAGCCTCCCATCGTCGGAGTGCCCGCCTTCGCCGAATGGCTGGACGGGCCATCCTCCCGAATCGGCTGGCCGATCTGTTTGGCTGTGAGGGAGCGGATCAGGGTCGGGCCCAGAAGGAAGGAGATCATCAGCGCCATCAGCGCCGCCAAAGCCGCACGAAAGGTAATGTAGCGGAAGACATTAAATGCCGAATAGGTCGTATGCAGCGGGTAAAGTAAATGGTAAAGCAACGCCTACGCCCTCAATTCCTTGAACGCATCGAGTACGGTCTCCATCTTCATGCCGCGGGAGCCTTTGAACAGGAGCCAGTCTCCAGCCCGCACGTGCCTACCGAGCCTGCGGGCGATATCCCGGGGGCTCCTGCCGACGAGCACCTGATCTTCTTTCATCCCCACCAGCAGGGCGCCCTCCTTAACCCGAGCCGCCTGCGCACCGAGAAGGTAAAGGCGGTCAACGTCCAATCGCGCCGCCTCCTTCCCAAGCTCTGCGTGGCGCTGCCGCGTCTCCCGGCCCAACTCCAGCATATCCCCGAGAATCGCCACTTTTTCCCCTGTCGCTTCGATCTGGCGTAAAGTCTCCAGCGCCGCCTTCATCGACGCCGGATTGGCGTTGTAGGCGTCGTTGATAATCCCGACCCCGCGCCATTTTTCCACCGCCATGCGCATGGGAAAGGCCTTCATGGACTCCAAACCTCGCTGCATGGCCTCCAACCCCGCTCCCAGTCCGTAGGCCATAGCGGCGGCTCCCAGGGCATTGGCGAGGTTGTGCTCGCCGCAGAGTTTGAGCCGAACGCGGCGCCTTCCCCCTCCTACCCGAAGCGTAAACTCGGTTCCGCTCGCGCCCAAAGGCCGCCGGGATTCGGCACGCACATCTCCGCCCTTCCCGAAGGTGATTTTTTCCCCTTTAAACCTCCCTCCCAAGCGGCGGACCCAAGGGTCATCCAGGTTGATCACGGCGATTCCGCCCGGGTTCAATCCCCGATAAAGTTCCCCTTTCTCCCGCGCCACTCCGGCAAGGTTGCCGAAGCCGGCAAGATGCGCCGGAGCTACTGAGGTAACCAACCCAATGTTGGGGGCGGCAATTTGCGTGAGACGGGCGATTTCACCCGGGTGACTTGTGCCCAGCTCGACGACAGCCACCCTTTCTTTGCCCTGCAGCCGAAGAAGCGTCAGGGGCAACCCCACCAGGTTGTTGTAGTTGCCCTCTGTCTTTAAGACCCTTCCCCGGAGCGGCTGCCCCTGGACCGATGCCCGCTCGAGAATCGCCGCCACCATCTCTTTCGTCGTCGTCTTTCCGTTCGACCCGGTGATCGCTAGAACCTTCGGCGCAACAACGCTGCGACGGTAATGGGCGAGATCGCCCAAGGCCTTTAGCGTGTCCCGCACTTTAATCACCGTCGCCTCCCGCAAACGGGTAACTGGGTCCCACCCCTCGACAATCAGACAAGCCGCGCCGCGACTGGCCGCATCCTTCAGAAACGCGTGGCCATCCAACCTTTCCCCCCTCAGCGCGACGAAGACAGACCCCCTTTTGGCCCTTTTCGAATCGGTGACGATCGCGCCAAAAACTCGCTCGCGCCCTTCCCGCACCATCTCCCCGCAAGTTATCAAGAGAATCTCTTCCCTGCTCCACATTCAAAGTTCAGTCCTGACTCCTGAGTTATCAGTTTTTAGTTTTGAGTTTCTAGTTTTGAGTTTTTGAACTAAGAACTAAAAATTAAAAACTAAGAACTTATATTTTGCAGCTCTTCTCTGACGACCTCCCGATCATCGAAATGAATGCGCTTTGATCCCAAGATTTGATAATCTTCGTGTCCCTTTCCTGCGATCAGGACGATGTCGCCGGCGCGTGCGCACCGCAGGGCCAAGCGGATTGCGGCGCGCCGGTCAGGCTCCACGCAATAACCGCTCTCCAATTTTAGATTTTCGATTTTCGATTTTGGATTCTCAATCTGAGATTTGTGATTTGAAATTTGAAATTTTCTCATGCCGGCTTGGCAAACGCCAGCTTCGATTTCCTCGATGATTCGCAGCGGCTCTTCGGAACGCGGATTATCCGAGGTCAAGACCACGAGGTCGCTCAGCCGACCTGCGATCTCTCCCATGAGCGGCCTCTTGCCCCGATCCCGATCCCCACCACAGCCAAAGAGCGCAAACAACTTACCCTGGCCGAGAGGCCTCAGGATGCGAAGCGCTTTTTCCAGGGCATCTGGAGTATGCGCGTAATCGACCAACACCGAGATCCCCAACGGGTTGAGAACCCGCTCCAAACGGCCCGGAACCGACCCACACCGCGCCACACCCTCCGCCACGGCACGCGCCGGCAATCGCAGGGCGAAACCCGCGGCGACCGCCGCCAGGATATTCTCCAGGTTGGTCTCTCCGACCAGCCGGGAAGAGAATTCCAACTCCCGACCCCCCACCCCGATCTTTCCTTTCTGGCCGTCCAAACCGCTTTCAACCCGCAACGGATGGACATCCCAGCGGGCATCTCGACCAAAAGTCAGCACGTCCAAGCCCGCTGCGCGCACTTTCCCTGCCAGCTCTCTGCCCCTGGGGTCCTGGGCGTGAATGACGGCGACTTTCCTACGCTTGGAGCTTTCTTTGAGATAGTCGGTGAAAAGCCGGCTCTTGGTCAAAAAATAGTCTTCCATATCGCTGTGAAAATCGAGATGGTCTCGCGACAGGTTGGTGAAGACGGCGACGTCGAAGTCCATCCCCCGCACCCGCTCCAACGCCAGCGCGTGAGAGGAAACTTCCATCGCCACGGACTGGACCCCAGCTCCGACCATCTGCGCCAGAAGGGCCTGAAGTTGGACCGACTCGGGGGTCGTATGCAGGGCGGGAAATACCTTTCCCGTATACCGGTAGTTGATCGTGCCGATCACCCCGGTCACCATCCCGGCAGCCTGCAAGATCGACTCAAGGAGATACGTCACGGTTGTCTTCCCGTTGGTTCCCGTGACACCGGCCAACAACAAGCGCCGTCCGGGATACGAATAAAAATGAGCCGACCACCGGCCCATCGTTCGCCTCACGTTGGACGCTCGCACCCAGGTGGCCTCCGGCGGTAGTCGCAGTTTGCGCTCTACGACCACAGCGGCAGCTCCTCGCTCTAGGGCCTGGGGCGCGAATGTATGCCCGTCCATACGCGTCCCGGGAATGCAAAAAAAAATATTCCCTCTCTCCACCCTGCTCGAATCGTAGGCCAGCCCCGTCACGACCCGCTCCAAGTCTCCATGGGCCTCTTCCACCTCTCCCGCCCGCATAAACTCCTCTAGTCGCATGCCCGTTATCCCTGTAGGCTCAACTTGAGCTTGTCGCTTTTTCCCCAAGCGGTACCGGGCGACGGCGATTGCCGCACCACATAGCCGTTGCCGCTGAGTTCCACCTCGAGCTTCATCGCCCTGGCCTTCTCGATAGCCGCGCGCATGCTCAGACCGACAAAATCGGGAACCTCCTGAGAGGTTGCCATTTTCAGCTTGTCCCCATTCTTAGGTTCCAGTCGGACAAGCTCCCCTTTCGCTGCCGGCAGAAGCAGTTCCGATGTTTCGGGCACGACCCCGAGATGGCGCAAAGCGCCGCTGGCGATATGGCGGAAGACCGGCGCCGCCACCACGCCTCCGTAGACATTCACTTCGGGCTCGTCGACGAGGACCAGGAGGACCAGCCTGGGATCATGGGCGGGGACAAATCCGATAAAGGATGCCACCCGCTTCTTCGCCGCGTATCCGCCGTGGAGCAAATCCGGTTTCTGAGCCGTCCCCGTCTTGCCTGCCACTTCGAACCCGTCCACCCCTGCCATGATGCCCGTTCCTCCCTCGCTCACGACGCCCTTAAGCATCGAGGCCAAAAGGCGAGCGGCCTCCTCCGATACGACGCGGCGCACGACATGAGGCTGATTGGACAGAAGCACTTTGCCGTCGGAGCCGACGACGCGACGCACCACGTAGGGGCGCATGAGAAAACCCCCGTTGGCGATAGCCGCGTAGGCCATGGCCAACTGCAGGGGCGTGGTTGCGATTCCTTGCCCGAAGGAGTGGGTTGCCAAATCGATGGGGGCCCAGGTGTCCACGGGCCGCACTCGCCCGGGAACTTCCCCGGGCATATCGATACCCGTTGGTTGGCCAAAACCGAATCTCTGGATGTATCTGTACAACCGCTCCTTATTGAGCCGCTCGGCGACCTTCACTGCGCCGATATTGCTCGAGTACTGAAGAACTTTATAAAACGGCAGCCAGCCGTGTTCCTTAGTATCGTGGATGACCTTGCCCGCATAGGCATACTTGCCGAACTCGCAAAAAATGAGATCTTCCTTCCCGATGACTCTCTCCTCTAGTGCGGCGGCCGCCAGGATCGCCTTGAACGTAGAGCCGGGTTCAAAACTGTCGGTCACGGCCCGATTGCGCAACGTGTCCGAAGATTGCCTGAGAAAGCTGTTGGGATTGAAAAAGGGAAAGTGAGACAGGGCCAAAACTTCACCTGAAAACGGCTCTACCACGACGGCGATGCCTCCTTTGGCGCGGTACTTTTCCACGGCCGTCTCCAGCTCCTTCTCCGCAAGATGCTGGATGGAAGTATCGAGAGTGAGATAGAGATCAGCCCCCGGGGGAATCTGGATCTCTTGCACGCCTTGGACCAAGACCCTTCGCCCCAAGGCGTCCCGTTCGACAATGGAAGAGGCGGACTCGCCCCGGAGGTAATCCTCATAGCGAAGCTCCAGCCCCTCCAGCCCCTGGGAATCTCTGCCGACAAAGCCGAGCACCTGACCGGCGAGCTGGCCCTGGGGATAATACCGCTTCGGCTCCTGGTACATGCCGACGCCATCAACGTCGAGGGCTTTGATCCCCTCTGCTTCCTTGGGTGTGATCTGCCGCTTGACCCAGATAAAGGGCTTCTCTGTCTTCAACCTCTGCTCCAACTCCCGCGCTTCGAGCGACAGGATCCGCGCCAAACTGCGGGCGAGAGCGGCAGGCTCTTCGAGCCGGCTCGGCCTGACATAAACAGACTGGGTCTCCACGCTCAAAGCCAGCGGTTCTCCTGCGCGGTCAAAAATCGTGCCTCGTTTGGGCTGGACAATCCATTCCTTGAGATGCTGCCGCTCGCCCAACCGTCTGAGGCCTTCTCCTTGTAGAATTTGAAGTTGAAAGGCACGCAGCCCCACCGCCAGGAACAGGAACAAGAAAAACAGGGCTGAAAGGGCAAGCCGGCCCCTAACCTCTTTCCAACCGCGACTCATGGCAAAATGACCACCTGATCTTTTTCGGGCTCCCTTAGACCCAGCCGCGTCCGCGCCCTCTCCTCCAAGCGGTCCGGCGACGTCAGCGTCGCCAGCTCTAGCTGGAGCTCGCGGTTTTCCTGCTCGAGCTGGCTCTGCACTTTGCTGGTCGTTGACAGCACATAACCGAGGTGGATCACCTGCAGCCGGAGCCAGACATGAAGCAGCGCGAGCCCGACCAAGGAAAGCCCTAAGAACAGGGCGGGGAGAGAAATCTGCCGCCCCGTCTCAGCGGCAATGCGCTCTTCTTGCCGTCTGCCGAAAAGGCTCAGTCCCCAGAGTTTTTTCACAACCGCTATGGGCACCTCAATCGCTCCCTAGAGCCGCTCCACCCCGCGAAGTTTGGCCGGGCGAGCGCGGGGATTCATCTGGACCTCCTCCCGGCATGGGATTAGCGGTCTCGCCGTGAGAAGCTTTGTCTTCTGGCTCCAACCGCATCGACAAAAAGGGGCTCTCGGAGGGCAGAGACAATTGCTGCTCCACTTGCGAAACGCTGTCTTGACCAACCGGTCCTCCAAGGAGTGGAAAGAAATGATCACCATTCGCCCTTCGGGGAGAAGCAGCTCGTAGGCGTCCTCCAGAAAGCCTTGCAAATTTTGCAGCTCTCGATTCACGGCGATCCTTAACGCCTGAAACGTCCGGGTGGCCGGATGGATACCTCTGCCCCTTGTTCTTCCGGCAACGCGGGCAACAAGATCGGCCAGCTCCGAGGTGGTCTCGATCGGCTTTCGCCTCCGCGTTTGGTCGACGGCCAAAGCGATGCGCCGTGCAGCCCGCTCCTCCCCGTACTCCCGCAATATCCTTTCGAGCTCGCGAACGGGAGCAGTGTTAACAAGCCGGAACGCGTCGAGAGCCTGGCGTCGGTCCATGCGCATATCGAGCCTCGCCCCCAGCTGAAAGCTGAAACCGCGATCTACCGACCCGACGTGATGCGAAGACAGCCCCAGATCCAAAAGCACCCCGTGGACCTGGTCCCAACCGATTTCTTTCAAGATCTCTCTGGCTTCGGTGAAATTGGCCCGCCGCGCAACCAAACGCTCGCCGAACTCCTCCAGCCTCTGCTTCGCCGCGGCGATCGCTTCCCCATCCCAATCCAGACCCAGGACTCGGCCATCAGGGCCGCTGTGAGTCAAGATCTCGGCCGCATGACCTCCCCCTCCCAGCGTTCCATCGAGGTACCTTCTATGCGCTTCAGGCCTGAGAAGCTCCATCACCTCCTTCACCATTACGGGCACATGCCGGTAATCCATCCGCCCTCATCCTTCCCCCCAGCCATTTTGGATTTTCGATTTTAGGTTTGCGATTTTTGAGCCCTCCAAAATCCGAAATCCAAAATCCAAAATCAGGTCAGTGATAGGTCCCGTCACCCTCCCAGTCGTCGTCGAAGCTCTCGATCGCCTCTTCCAGCGAGGTGTACTCTTCAAAGAATTGATCCATCCCCACCACCTTAAAAATATCTCGTAGAAAAGGGCTCATCCCGGCAAGCTTCAAATCACCGTTCAGGTTGCGCAGCAATCGCAGTCTCTCCACCAGCACGCCGATGCTCAAGTAGTTGATGTGGTCGACCGCCTTGAGATTCAAGACGACTTTGGTCTGGTCTCTTTCAATCAAGGCGCCGATGCGGTCCTTGATCTTGATCATCTCGCGAAAATCGATATCACCGGACACGTCGATCACCGAGATGTCCTGGATGACGTTTCGTTGCAGCATGCCTTTCCTCCTTTCGCACCAGAGCCACGACGGATTGGCACGACAAGGGGCTATAGCCCCAAGTCATTGAGAAAATCAGGATCCTGCATCAATTTCTCCTCTGCCTCACCGAACATCTTCTTCCACGCCTCCTGATTCCAGACGCGAAACTTTTCCAGGGCTGACACGAGCACGACGTCGCGTTTGAGATTGGCGTACTGCCGGAGCAGCGGTGGAATGAGAATGCGTCCCTGCTTGTCCACCACGCACTCACAGGCGCCGCCGAGGTAATAATTCTGGAAAAGGATCATGCGCCGCTCGAACTTCGGTTTTTTTCTTATCTCCTCCTCGAAGCGAACCCACTCATCGAGCGGATAGACATCGAGGCAGCGGGCGCCATCGACGACGAAATTAGTCATCACGATCCGTTCGTCACCTTTTTCTAGAAGCATCTCGCGAAATTTTGCCGGGATGCTCAAGCGTCCTTTGGAGTCGATGGTGTGCTGGAAGCTGCCGCGAAACATTGCCCCTGCCAGGGTATGGGAATATATCCCACTTTATCCCACTAGGGGCAACTTATAGCCTTAGCGAGATATCCTGTCAACAAAAAAATTTCTCTGGTTTTGGCCATAAGCGGGTGAATTATGGGCGGAAATCACAATATATAGAACGGTTGAGGGGTCTATTTGGAATTAAACACAATATGTTGAAAGAAATACGGCTGGCCTCTGAGAATCAGCACTACCGGCTCAAAATGAGACCACTCGCCTGGCTGGCTCGGGGAGGGAAAACGTCGCTTTCTTCGGTCGGGTTTTGAAGGTGGGCTAAAGTGGATCGGTAAGCCGGATTTTGTCTTGACCCTTACAAAGAGCCATAGCGATCATTCATCTTGCCCTATGATTGCTCACAGGGTCTAGCGACCTCACCCGAGGGCTAAGGGCGGACCACCCAACCCTCCTATTTGGTCTTGCTCCGGGTGGGGTTTACCTGGCATCCGCCATCACTGGCGGACCGGTGAGCTCTTACCTCGCCTTTTCACCCTTACCTGCCAGCAAAAGCGACAGGCGGTATCTTTTCTGTGGCACTTTCCCCCGATCGCTCGGGGCCGCCGTTAACGGCCACCCTGTCCTGTGGAGTCCGGACTTTCCTCTCTCCGC